>Ga0315332_10000639_pt1 | contig 16785 bp, 11 predicted proteins | sample M110034915metaG_FD_203455 | JGI IMG/M metagenome (GOLD analysis project Ga0315332, IMG submission 203455) | Ammonia-oxidizing marine archaeal communities from Monterey Bay, California, United States - M1 100m 34915 | ecosystem: Environmental > Aquatic > Marine > Intertidal zone | place: USA...
AACATTCAATGAGATAGTCGTACATAGTGAAACTGGGGATGTTACATTAGCTAGTCCTGTTGATGTTACTACAGCACTAACCCTTACTAAAGGAGATGTTATTACTACAGCTACAAATTATTTAAATACGGGTTCTGCCTCTATTACTGGTGGAGGAAATACATCTCATGTGCAAGGAACCCTTAAAAGAACTATAGCTAGTAATAATGCGGTAGATTTTCCAGTTGGTAATGGAGCTCTACTAAAAAAAGTGATAATAACTCCCTCCGATGCAACATCGAGAGTATGGACTATTACTCAGGCTAATTTAGCAGGTGTTGATCAAACGGTTTCAGGAGTCTTAGATCATGTTTCACCAACAAACTACTGGGACATAAGCCCATCTAGTGCAGCAGCGAATACTCTAATTCAATTAACCTGGGGAACAAACCCTGGAATAGATGAGGCCGATTTAAGTAATATTGTACTAGCTCATTATAATAGTGTGGCTGGATATTGGGAAGAAATAGCTACTACCACTAGTGGAGGACCAGCTTCTGGGTCTGTATCGGGAACAGTGAGTAATTTTAGTCCATTTACCTTAGGCTCCAAATCTAGTGGTAATATACTGCCAATCGATTTAATTTCTTTTACTACAAATTGTAATGATGATGTCGTGGAGGTTAACTTCTCAGTAGCTTCGCAGCAAAACAATGATTATTTCTTAGTTGAAAGAAGTGCGGGTGGTATCGAATGGGATGAAATAGGCAGGCTTCAAGGCGAAAATGAGAGTAATAATCAAAAAGAGTATACCATACTAGATTTTATTCCAATAAAAGGGTTGAGTTATTATAGGTTAACTCAGGTAGACTATGATGGTAAATTCATGACATTTTCAGCAGTAAGTAATTCATGTTACACCAAAGAAACAAATTTACATATAGTAGTTTATCCTATTCCTGTGGTTAAAAAGTTCACCGTAGAAATTAGCATTGAAGATTATCAAGGTTCAGATGTGTTTTATACTATAACCGATTTACAAGGGTCTGTTGTGTTAGCTAAATCAGTGGAGCTTAATAGAGGCCTTAATTTACTAACGATGGATATTGATCATCTGTCGAGTGGCACATATATTCTAAGTTTTAAAAATACAATGAATCATATACCCAACACTAAAATTATTAAAAGATAACTATAAATGAGGGCTCTATCTCCCCTATTGGATATAATGTTTATATTTTACGTCTAACCTATAACAAGAGCAATTTTAATTTGATACGTAGCATTTATGAATTTAAGTTAGGCGTCAGAAATATTTAATTAGGCCGAGCTATATTAAAAGAGCCTCCGTGTTTAAACGTATTTTGTTGGGCTAGACTACTCAGTCAAGTAGTGTATATATACTCAATTATGCCATTAACAATGAAATAGTAGTAAAATCATAATATGTTATTAAGTAAAATTAAAGACCTTTGTTAGTAAACAGTAGTTGTTTCTGGTAAAAATTGTTTATAAGTAGATGAATTTAGCTTTAAATAAAAATTTGTATATTATGAAAAAATTATATTCTTTTTTATCATCTGGTAATCTTGGGAGAATTACATTACTTGCTTTCTTTTTTATGCCTGTAATTTTATTTTCTCAAATTAACTACAGTTGCGATATGCAATCTGGCGGTGCTAATTGTGGACAAAATTGGGATAATAATGGATTTACAGATGGCTGGAATGGTTGCGCAGGAATGGGTCTTTATGATAATTCATGGAATAGTGGTACAAGCGTTGAACTTGGAGCATGGAATAATGTAGCGATAACTGGATATACTGGCGGGTCAATAAATTTAACTTTTCAAACTAAGTTAGTGGATTATTATAGTCCTTATCAAGATAGATCTGCCACAGAATGGGGGTCTTTAAAAGTTTTTTATAATACAACTACTCCTACTGAAGCTTCTCCTGGTACTCAAATAGGTAGTACAATTTCTTCAGCATCCGACTGCCAATCGCATTCTATTGATTTTGTCCCTGCTAGTATGATAACGAATCTTTATATAGCATTTATTTATTCTTGGGGCTCTGGTGATAATTATATTATTTATGATAATGTCAGTGTTGTGGAAACTGTGCTATCTGACTTTACTTGGACAGGTGGTGCGGGTGATAATAATTGGAACACTGTTGCTAATTGGGATTCTCCTTCAGGAACACCTGCTTCAGCGGCTCCAACTTCGTCTGATAATTGTATTATCGCTTCTACTGCGGATGCTAATATTACTTCAGGCGGTGTTTGCAATAACCTAACTATTAATTCAGACGCTACTTTTAGCCTTCAAGATGGCGGGCCTGCAATAATCGTTAGTGGCGATTTATTGGTAGGAGGATTAAATTCTAGCCTTACAACAGGAAGTTTAACAGTTAATGGTTCAGCAACGATTAGCTCTGGAGCAAAAATTTTAATATCTAACGGCAGCTTAAATGCTAGAGGTGCTTTTGATGCCACAGGTGCAACAATAGAGTTTTCTGGAACAGGAGAAGTAACAGGAACAATAGCACTAAGTGATGCTGTTGCATCTATAGGCACAATTACGAATACCTCTGCTGGTGGCACTATAAAATATATGGGTCTTGCTAATCAAACAGTGCATGTTCCTGCCGCTGGAGCCTATCATAACCTAACTATAGAAAATGCAAGTACTAAAACAGCTGCAGGCAATCTTAATGTAGATGGTAATCTAACTACCGAAGCTGTGGCTTCTTGTGTTTTGGATTTAAGCATTTACGATCTAAATGTAGCTGGTAACCTTACGGTTGGTTACAGAGGAGGTTTAGATGCTTCAGATGCTGCTTGTGCAGTAACTTTTGATGGCAATTCTACGATAACGCATGCAGGATCTTATGGCTATGTTCTAACACCTGGTCAGAATTTATTAACTGAGTCATACTCAGACTTAAATAATTGGACACATGTAAATGTTCTAGGTGTAACTAGCTGGAATGTAGGAAATGGTTCTGGTGTTGGTAGTTGGACTGCAAATTCTGGTGGTTCTTGCGCTTATCTACAATACAGTGGTTTTACAAATTGTGAAGACTATATCGAATATGATTTACCGTCGCCTCAAACAGGTTTGTCAATTAGTTATAATTATATTAATAAGGCTTGGGGTAGTGATATTGATGATTTGTATTTTGATTATTACGATGGTACAACATGGAATGTTCTAGCAACATATGAAACAGCACACGAAACTTGGACTTCTGCTACTCATTCTATTCCTGATGGTGCGACTAAGGTTCGTTTTTATGGGCATACTTATTATGGATATGGAGTTGGTGTTGATGATGTGGTAATCACAGGTGATGAAAATGTAGTTGTTTCAGCGCCCCCAACATTCAATGAGATAGTTGTACATAGTGAAACTGGGGATGTTACTTTAGCTAGTCCTGTTGATGTTACTACAGCATTAACCCTTACTAAAGGAGATATTATTACTACAGCTACAAATTATTTAAATGCCGGTTCTGCAACTATTACTGGGGGTGGAAATACATCTCATGTGCAAGGAACCCTCAAAAGGACTTTAGCCAATAATGTTCCGGCAGATTTTCCTGTAGGTAATGGAACCATACTAAAAAAAGTGACAATAACTCCTCCCGATGTAACATCGAGAGTATGGACCATTGATCAAGTTAATTCAGGATATTCTAACATGGATGTTAGTGGAAATATTGATCATGTTTCACCATCAAACTATTGGGATATAAGCCCATCCAGTAGTGCAGCGAATACTGTAATGGAATTAACTTGGGGAACAAACCCAGGAATAGATGAGCCCGATTTGAGCAATATTGTACTATCCCATTATAATAGTACGGATGGATACTGGGAAGAAATAACTACTACTCCAAACGGTGGACCAGCTTCTGGGTCTGTATCGGGAACAGTAAGTAATTTTAGTCCGTTTACTTTAGGCTCCAAATCAAGTGGTAATGTTCTACCAATAGATTTAATTTCTTTTACTGCAAATTGTAAAGATCAATTCGTGGAGGTAGACTTCTCAGTAGCTTCGCAGCAAAATAATGATTATTTCTTAGTTGAAAAAAGTATAGATGGCAATGAATGGGATGAACTTGGCACACTTCAAGGAGAAAATAAAAGTAATAACCATAAAGATTATAGCATACTGGATTTTGCACCAATAGAAGGGATGAGTTATTATAGGTTAACTCAGGTTGACTTTGATGGTAAATTCAAGGTTTTCTCTTCAATACGTAATTCATGCAATAGCAAAGAAACAAATTTATCTATAGTAGTTTATCCTATACCCATTATTAACGAGTTTACCTTCGAAATTAGCGTTGATGATTATCAAGGTTCAGACGTTTTTTATAATATAATAAATATGCAAGGAGCTATTGTTTTGGCTGGTTCTTTAGAGCTTAATAAGGGTTTTAATAAACGAACGATAGATATTGATCAGCTATCCAGTGGGGTATATATTCTAAGTGTAAATAACACAAAGAATCACATACCCAAAACTAGAATTGTTAAAAAATAATTTCCCATCATTTTAAGAATGGAGCTTCGGCTCCTTTTTTTGTTGCGCGCAATTCTAGTATTTTTTTATCTTTCCTCAATTATATTTAGTAGATTTTAATTTCTAGCAACAATGAAAATACTGGTAATTGAGGATGAGCCTAGTGTATCATCTTTTATAAAGAAAGGACTCGAAGAGCAAGGCAATGAAGTTGTTCAAGCTTTTGATGGTGCTTCTGGCGTTAAACTTGCTTGTCAATACGAATTTGATATAATCATATTAGATATAGTTATGCCTATAATGAATGGTACTGAAGCGTGCTATGCGCTAAAAAACAAACACCATATCGAAGCACCTATTATTATGCTTACTGCCCTTGGAAGTACAGACGACATTGTCTCTGGATTAGAGTCGGGCGCAGATGATTATCTTGCCAAGCCATTTAAGTTTAAGGAACTTCTCGCACGTATCTTTGCTTTAACAAGGCGTAATAATTTTAATAATGGAAATCGCTCGCTCCAATTAACTGTTCAGGATTTGACAATGGATTTAAATTTAAAAGAAGTCTATAGAAACAACAAAGAAGTTAAACTTACTTCTCGTGAATTTCGATTACTAGAATATCTTCTGCGTAACAAAAATAGAGTTGTTTCAAGAATGGATATACTTGAAAATGTTTGGGAAATAGATTTTGATATAGGCACAAACGTAATAGACGTATATATAAATTATCTCAGAAATAAAATTGAGCAAGGGAAGTCCTCTAAAATTATTAAGACTGTAATTGGAATGGGATATATTATAAAAGATTAGCATTAGAAGTGAAGATTACAACAAAATTATCTATCATTTTTTCTATAATAGCTAGCGTTGCTCTAGTTATATTCGGAGTTCTCGTATATCTTTTTACAATAAATCACAGCGACAAAGTTTTTCAAGAGCTTTTAAGTGACAGAGTAACAATTACCGAAAAACTATTTTTAGAAAAAGAAAGTTTTTCAGCTATCGAACTTGAAAAAATTAAAGGTCAATTTCTACGTGCTTTACCAGAAGAGACCGAAGAAGTAATAGAACTTAAAAATGATGTTATGCCTGTTTTTAAGTACAACTACAGCGATAAGAATAAACAGCAATTAATTGTCAATGAATCATATTCTTTCCAAGAAGGTAATATGACAGGAGTGAGTAACATTTTTAATGTCAATAAGAAAAGGTATTTAATAATTGTAACAGCTGTTGATGTTGTTGGCATTCAAAATTTAGTTTTTTTACGTGTAAGAATTATTATCTTAATACTTATTGTGCTTCCCCTCCTATTTATTACAAGTTTTGTAGTTACCAAAAGAGCTTTACGTCCATTAACTAATAAAATTCACCATGCCAATGCAATTAGTGCAAGTAATCTTTACGAGCGTTTACAGATAATTAACCCAAACGATGAAATTGGAGAATTGGCTATAGCTTTTAATAAACTCCTAGATAGATTAGAGGCTTCTTTCAAGTCTCAGAAATCTTTTATTTCTAATGCTTCTCATGAAATTAGAAATCCACTTACCGCAATTATGGGTGAGGCTGAAATAACGGGTGCGAAACTTAGATCAACAGAAGAATATGCTGAGTCACTTAAAACCATTCTTCAAGAAGCAGAAAGACTAAGTCTTACAGTAAATAATCTACTTGAACTATCAAAAGTGCGAGCTACGGAAGAAGACATTAAATTTGAAATATTACAATTTGACGATTTTTTGGAAGAAATAAAGACCAGTTTTGATTTTTTTTCTCCTGAGAATAAAGTGTCTATTTCCATAGCAAAAACTCAAAGTGGAATTTACAGTGTATCAATAAATAAAAACCTAATGAAAACAGCTTTATTTAACTTACTTGATAATGCCTGTAAATTTTCTTCAAACAAACCCGTTGAAATTAAACTCGTTAAAGTAGGTAATTGGTTATCCTTAGCAATTGAAGATAATGGTCTAGGAATTACCGAAAAAGATCTCCTACAAATTAAAGAACCTTTTTATAGAGGTGAAAACACGCTTCACATTAATGGTTCTGGAATTGGGTTGGCCTTATGTGAAAAAATTATAACACTCAACAACGGAACGTTAACCATAGATTCTGTCCTCAACAACGGAACGAAAGTTATAATAATGTTGCCATTTCAATCAACATAAGCTTAAACCACTTTTCGGATAAGTATTGCCTTGCTTTTGATATATTTATTTAATCATTTTAGAAGTAAATATGTACTGATTTAGAACCACATAAAATTCTAATGTTATTTTAATCTCAGTCTAATTTTGTCTTAATATCCATTACATAAACTTGCGTAATTATTAAATTGACAAGTAATGTTAGAAGATAGTGAAATAAAAGAAAGTGCTTTAAAAAACATTCGACAAGATTTTCCTGCGAGTATTGTAGTTTTTTTCGTAGCTCTGCCGCTTTGTCTCGGTATAGCATTAGCAAGTGGAGCATCACTTTTTTCAGGCATAATTGCAGGAATTGTTGGAGGCATAGTTGTTGGCAGTCTTAGTAACTCAGCATTAGGTGTTAGCGGACCCGCTGCTGGACTTGCCGTTATTGTATTTAATTCTATTCAATCGCTAGGTGCTTTCGATATTTTTCTTGTTGCAGTTGTAATAGCTGGTGGTCTCCAAATATTGATGGGTTTATTGAAGGGCGGAACTATTGCATACTATTTTCCATCAGCTGTAATAAAAGGGATGTTAGCAGGTATTGGAATAATTATTTTTCTAAAGCAGATACCACATGCATTAGGTTATGATGCTGATTTTGGAGGTGCTCTATCTTTTAATCAAGGAAATGGCGAAAATACATTTACAGTGCTTCTTAAGGTGTTAAACTCTGTTTCATCTGGACCGTTAATTGTTAGTATCGTTTCGTTATTTATTTTAATCACTTGGGATAAGGTACTTGCTGATAAACACAAGGTTTTCAAACTCGTGCAAGGTCCGGTTGTCGCAGTAATTTTTGGAATTATATATCAATTAATTACTTCCCAATATTTTCCTAGCATTTCAATAGGTTCTAAACATTTAGTAAGCGTTCCTGTTGCAGGAAGTTTATCTGAGTTCTCCAACTTATTTAACTTTCCTGATTTTAGTCATATTTTATCTAAGGAAGTATGGGTAATAAGTTTCACAATCGCAATTGTTGCAAGTTTAGAAACCCTTTTATGTGTTGAAGCAACAGATAAACTTGATCCCCTAAAAAGAACCACTAACACAAATAGAGAACTAATAGCCCAAGGTTTCGGAAATATGATTTCGGGTTTTATTGGAGGCCTACCAATAACACAAGTTATCGTTCGAAGCTCAGCAAATATTCAATCTGGGGGGAAAACTAAACTATCCGCAATAATGCACGGTATATTTTTATTGCTAATTGTAGTTTCTATTCCATTTGTATTAAATATTATACCGCTTGCTGTTTTAGCAAGTATTTTGATAATTGTGGGTTATAAGCTTGCCAAACCTAGCCTGTTTAAACAAATGTATAGAATTGGATGGAAACAATTTTTACCGTTTATAGTAACTATTGTTGGGATCGTATTTACTGACTTGCTAATTGGTATTGCTTTAGGAGTGGCCGTTGGGTTGTTTATACCTTTAATTACTAGTGCTAGAAACTCACATTTCCTTCATCAGGAAGAAGTGGATAATGGACACCACAATGTGATGATGAGGCTTGCTGAGGAAGTGACTTTCTTGAATAAAGGTGCAATTCTAAAAGCGTTAAATAATTTACCCATTGGCACTCACCTCACAATTGATATGAGTGAATCAATTAGCATCGATTATGATGTTCTAGAGATTATTGTCAATTTCAAGAACACTGGCGAAAGCAAAGGCTATCAAGTTAAACTGATAAACAAGAAGAAAATTAGAACAGCAGACTATTAACGATGACTAGTCAATCCCCTAGGCCAAGCACAATTCTAGTTTTAACAGATTTCTCTGAGGCTTCATATGTGGCTCTTCGTTATGCCATTTCTATGGCAAAGAGCACATTATCAAAAATTCATCTTTTTCATGTTGCTAATGCTAGTTCAATTGTAAAAAGTGATAATCAGGCTGCAGCTATTCGAGAAATAAATAGCGAACGAAAAAAAATCGTGGCACGCCTCACTTCTTTAGTGGAAATTATTGAAACAGAAAAGCTCAATGCCGCATTTGACTACCATATGGGTAATTTCAGTGCGGTTTTAGCCGAACAATTAAAGTTTAGTAAACCAGATTTAGTTATTATTGGTCAAAAGAAGAAAATTTCTTTAAGTGAAGCAGTAAATATTCTAATTGATATTCACGAAGGTGCAATAATTATAATAAGCAAAGAATCAGAAGTGTTTTCTAACTCAAATATTTCTCTTGCGTTAGATATAAATACATTTTACAATTATAAAATCAACCTTTCTTTTGGCATCAAGGAGCTCACAAATATACATCTAAAAGTAGTTAACAAAATCGAAAAATCTAAAGCTAAAGACGTAATTTTTCTGCCAAAATTAAATTTGTCTTATTATGAAAAGGCGAGAAAATTTATTTCTAACCATTTTAATTATCGTTACAATGTCGCAGATATAATTCAACAGATTGATGATAAAGAACATGATCTATTGGCCATTGCAAGGGAAAAAAGAAATCACTCTTTTCTTAATAGGCTGTTTTTCTCAAACACGAATCTATTGGGATTAATTAATAGAACGAAAAAGCCGATACTTTTGCTGTCTAAAACTAATGATAATTAATTTTATTGGTTATCAACTAAATTGTATTGCTTAGATTTCTGTATCTAGCCAGCAATAACAATGTTAGTTTGAAATAAATGTTGTAAATTTGAAAGGTAGTCATTCATGAATTTAAGTTAGGAGTTAGAATTATTTAATGACTACTGAGTATAAAAAGAGCCGTTTGTAAAGTTGCGGCTCTTTTTTATTAACCTATTTCCTTCATAAACAGGAGTGCAGATAAACTTTTTTAAACTCCTATCCTATTTTCGTTTTATAACCTACAGACTTCTTCATTAATGATTTTATTGTCTAACTATGCGAGTATAGCCGAACTGCACTCTCAGAATTGAAATTTCATTAGCTGGCACCCACTTATATGCTAAATCACTAATATACTCTAACAAAAGCTTATAACCTGAGAAGATAGCTCGAATTAGTTAATCGTATCGATTGCTTGGTTCTGGTTTTTAGCTTTCAAAAACTCAATTATTTCATCGTCAGATAATGTTAATAAATCTAATGAAGCAATTGCATCTTGTGCCAATTTATGATTGGGGTGACGTTTAATTAACTTCTCATAAATCTCTTTCGCTTTACCTTTCTGATTTAGATGATTATCATTAATAAAAGCTGTTACATATAAACACATTACTCGCTTTTTGTAAGTATGATAATTGTCGTAAACTCTATTGTAAATAAGCTCAGCTTTTCTATAGTTCCGCAAGCCCATTTCAACATCTGCAGCTTTAAATAAATACTCAGCTGTCGATGGATCAAGCGGCAATTGCTTTGCATATTCTTTGTACGCCTTAACCACTTCTTGCGCTGTTCCTAAATTAAGCGATTTATTTTCAGATGAAATAAGTACTGCCTCTAATTCTTCAATCTGCTTAGCAGCTTCAATTTTATCAAAACTTTCATCTTGAAACTGCCCTTTTTCTGAATCTTTCTCGCCACAAGAAAGAAGCAATACAGCACTTAAAATCCCTCCCACTATTCTTTTCATCTTATCTCTTTTTTTTTAAATTAGGGAACCTCATTCTATACTTTGTTGAAGTATTTCCTTTAGAAATTTCTGCCAATTTTCTTTTTAATAATTTTCTTTTTAAAGCACTTAAATGGTCAGTAAACAAGACCCCTTCAATATGATCATATTCATGCTGAACAATTCGAGCAGCAATACCATTCAATTTCTCCTTTCTTAATTTAAAGGTTTCGTCATAATACTCAATGCATACTTCTGGTTGACGAAATACTTCCTCTCTTATGTTTGGAATACTTAAACAACCTTCTTCGAACCCCCACTCATCTCCTTTTTCTTCTGTAATTTCAGGATTAATGAATACTCGTTTAAAAGCTTTAGCTTCTGGATATTCATTGTCCTCATCATCTTCAGCAAAAGGCGCTGCATCAACAATAAATAATCGAATCCCCTTACCTATCTGTGGGGCCGCCAATCCAACTCCAGCAGCACCATACATGGTTTCGAACATATTTTCGATAAGCTCTTTTAATTTAGGGTAGTCCTGATCGATATCATTACATTCCTGCTTTAAAACAGGGTCTCCATATGCTACAACTGGTAAAATCATTATTTCTTTTCTAAATATGATTGCAAAATTAACGTTGCACTAACTTGATCTACAATTTCTTTTTGACTTCTTTTCTTCTTACTAAGACCTGAATCAATCATCGATTGAAAGGCAATTTTTGAAGTAAAACGCTCATCTACTCTTTGAATTTCAATAGTTGGCAAACATTTTTGCAAATTTCTAATAAATCCTTTAATATGTTGCTCTATATCTGCAGATTCGTTATTTAATTTTTTAGGCTCGCCAATAACAATGGTTGCAACGTCTTCCTTTCCGCAATATTTCTCAATAAAATTAACAACTTCGCTAGCATGAACAGTATCTAAAGGGCTCGCTATTATCTGTAAAGTATCTGTCACTGCAATACCTACTCTTTTGGTGCCATAATCTATCGCCATCACTCTACTCATTATCTAGTGATGTTATTGATTTTTGTTTGTTGCTTAGCCGTCCATTGTCCATTTCTAACCAATACATCAATATTATGCTTATAGCTAGTTTGCGAGTAGAAATGCCTAAATACCTTCGTGCAAGGGTTAGATAATCTAGAATTAGGAGAGCCCATTGCTTCTATTAGGTTTTTAACCAATATTTCATCACTGTAGTTTAAGCGTTGCAAAGCTTGAGCAGAAGCAACACGCGTCTTAAATTCGTAAGAGATACTTGTATACTTAACTAACTCAGCTACTAATTCTGGGCTCTTATTTGAGTTAAATGAATGCTCTAGCCATACAATTTTCACGTTTTTACTAATCGCCCCAACTTCATTCTTAGTTATTTCAAGATATCTCTCTATATTCTCTGGATATTCAAAACACAACTTATTTAAAGATTTAGCAACTACTTCGTATGATTGGTCAGTTAGTAATTTTTCATAATCTGATAACAATTCTTGTGGTATATCCATCAAATTGGCGATTACGGCTTTTCGAACCAGTACATCTTTATCACTAATAGCTTTTCTTATCAGCTCAATTGACAAAGCGCTTTTGTTGTCAGCTAACTGGGCCATAATTTCAGATTTTATTGCATGAAAATTTTCTTGATCAAATACTCGAACTAAAGCTTCTTGTTTTTGAACTATCGGGTATTTTCGTAATGCTACAACTGCATCATACCGGTCTAACATCATATGTGCTGAAAATGCTTGAATCACATTCATTCCGATTGGTTTATCGAACGAAACTTTTTTCATTACCTCGCTGTTTGGGTCAAATAAAACGTATGCTATTTCTTTATTAGCTATGTTATTGATTTTAACAACTTCTGTTTCTTTCTCAATCCACTCTTGCTGATTATCAGATGTGCCATCTGCATAATGCACTTCAAACCAAATTGGCATTTTGAATAATCCTACAACTTCATTTTGCTCATGAACTTGAGTCACAGTAAACTGCGTGAACCGTTGACCGTTTTCGGATAGGTCTGAATAATCAACTTCATAATGCGGTTCGCCTCCTCGGTATACCCATTGATCCCAAAACCAATCTAAAGAAACTCCAAGAGTTTCATGAAAGGCTATTAATAAGTCTTCAGAATCTACGTTTTGATACTTATGTTTCTCTATATAGTGCTTAACAGAAGCATTAAACTCTTCGTTTCCAACAACGTAACGCAACATATTAAGCACAAACGCCCCTTTTGGATAATGCCGAGTAGAACCAGCTGCACTATGCGCTAAAGGCTTATAATCAACTAAAGAAGCCAGTAAAGATCCATTATTGCCTTGCCTTCTCGACCAATCGAAGTGATCTTGACCATAAAATCGCTTTTCATATAACATGTTATAGTGAGTGGCGAAACTCTCTTGCAGCCAATGGTGCGAACTTGTTCGGGCCGTAACGCAGTCACCAAACCACTGATGAGCTAATTCATGTGCATTTACGGCAACATAATTCCTATCCAAAAAGGCTCTTTCATCCACATGGAAAAAATCTCCATAAATTGTTGCTGTAGTGTTTTCCATTGCTCCATACATAAACTCTTGCACAGGAATTTGCGAGTACGAACTCCATGGATACTCGACACCAATAGTTTCCTCAAAGAAATCAACCATATCTTCGCTGTTCTTATAAGTCCACTCTACTCTATCTTCATAATCAGGATAATACCAGAACGACATTGGCGTACCGTTTTTCGACTTCGATTCTTTGATTTCATATTCTCCAATTCCTAACATTATTAGGTAAGCTGAATGTGGATGTGATATCTTGTACTGCCATGTTTTAGTGCCATCTTTATTATCTTTCTCCTTCAGTTTTTTACCATTTGAAAGTACCTTATATTTATTATCAAATGTCACAATCATTTCGCTAATAATTTTGTCATTTCTCTCATCATACATTGGTATCCAATGACGATTATCAATTCCTTGACCTTGGCTCCATATCTGCTTTCTACTTAAATTATTTGGGTCATTCCATCCAACAAAATAAAGCCCCTTCCAAGGGTTTGCCTCGTATTCTATTTCAAGCTGATGCTCTGCTCCTCTCTGAATAGGTTTAACAAATTTTATCGTAATTCCTTTCGCGTCTTTCTCGAACTGAGCTAATTCTCCATCAACCTTAACAGACTTGTATGTCATGTCGATACCATCTAGAAAGAGCTTATTTACATCATTCTGTAATGACGTGAAAGTATGCGTTACCTTTCCAATAACCAATTTACTTTTAGGTTCGAAGGATAATTCAATTTTAGCATATTGCATATCAACCTTGTGCTCCCTAGGAATCCGCTTACTATCTTCTATAACGGTGTGTGTTTCAACTTGCGCAAAAAGCGCGAACGATGAAAGAATAAAAAGGACATTAAAAAATTGTTTCATTTGGTAAAATTAAATGAAAGCAAATATAGAGAAGTAACACATCTTAATTCATCCTATTATATAGAAAATCAACCATTCAATAAATCATGAGCACCAATAAACAGTATTTCGTTAATAACTGAATAATTGCCTGAATGGTAAGTATGTAATTTCAATACATTTGTGCCAATAAAATTCGCGCAGTGTTTACGTTATTAAAAAAAGAAATAAGTAGTTTTTTGAGTTCCCTAATTGGGTACATCGTGATGGTTGTATTTATTACCACTATAGGCCTTTTTATGTGGGTATTCCCAGGGGAGTTTAACGTACTCGATTCTGGATATGCTAATATCGATACGTTATTTGTAATTGCACCATGGGTATTCATGTTTTTAGCACCCGCGATAACTATGCGAATGTTTTCGGAAGAAAAAAGGACCGGTACAATTGAGCTATTACTTACAAAACCGATTAGTGACTGGGGAATCATTCTAGCTAAATACTTCGCAGGTTTTCTTTTAGTATTGTTCTCGCTCTTACCTTCTTTACTATACTTCTATTCTGTAAACCAGCTAGGCAGTCCTGCGAATAACATGGATACCGGTGGCATGTGGGGGTCTTACATCGGATTGGTATTCTTGTCTGCTGGGTTCGTTGCCATTGGTTTATTCGCTTCAGCAGTTACCGAAAGTCAAATTGTATCCTTTATTCTTGCGGTATTTCTGTCGTTCTTTTGCTATATAGGCTTTGAGTCGATTAGCTCTTTAGGCATCCTCGGAAACGTAGATAGCCTGATTCTTAGTTTAGGAATTAACGAACATTATATTTCGATGAGTCGTGGAGTTATCGATACTCGAGACACGATTTACTTCATCAGTCTTGTTGCTGTTTTCTTGCTATTTACAAAAACCGTTTTGGAGAGTAGAAAATGGTAAGTCATCAAGCTCGAAATAAAAGAAATGACATTATAGGTTTAGCTGTAGCTATTGCAATAGTGTTGTTGTTGAATTACGTGGGGTCATTTGTATTTAGTAGGTTCGACTTAACAACAGAGAAACGTTATTCTCTATCTGACGCAACGAAAAACCTCGTTAGCGAATTGGACGACAACATTTATATCAAAATCTATTTAGAAGGTGATTTACCTGCCAATTTCTTGCGTTTAAGAAATTCAACGAAAGAAACCCTTGACGAAATTAGAGCATACTCCAATGGCAAATTGGATTATATTTTTATTAATCCTGGTGAAAGTCCAGATCAAGATGTACGAGATGCGCTCTATCAAGAGTTAACAAACAAGGGAATCCAGTATAGCAACCTTCGTTCTGCAGATGGAGATGTGCAGTCTGAACAGATAATATTTCCTGGCGCTATTTTTTCTTATCAAGGCAAAGAAGTTCCATTACAAATTTTAAAAAGTCAATTAGGAACAGCACCTGAAGTGATGCTAAATAATTCTATCCAACAATTAGAATATGAAATTGCAAGCTCTATTAGAAAATTAGTTCGTCCAAAAAGACAAAAAATAGCTTTCCTCGAAGGTCATGGAGAGATAGATGACATGCACTTAGCAGATATAGCTAAAACATTAGATGAATTCTATACCGTTGACAGAGCAAAATTAGGTGGTCAATTAGTAAGTTTAGAAGATTATGACGCGGTAATTATTGCGAAACCTGATACAGCTTTTAGCGAAAAAGACAAATACATTTTAGATCAGTTCATCATGAATGGGGGTAAAACAATGTGGTTAATTGATCATGTTTTTGCATCTATGGATAGCCTGCAAAAAACCGGAACCTCTGTTGGCGTTCCGCTGTCTTTAAACTTAGAAGATATGTTGTTCCGCTATGGTTGCAGGATTAATACCAATTTAGTAATGGATTTACAAGCTTTACCTATCCCTATCGTTACTGGATATGAAGGAAACCAGCCAAAGCAAGAATTAATGGCCTGGTATTATTATCCTTTAATAATGGATCATCCAAAACATCCAATTGTAAGTAATTTAGACGCTCTAAAAACTGAGTTCGTCAATAGTGTTGATACTGTTGGGGGAAAAGGAATTAAAAAAACTGTATTACTTACTACCTCTGAGCGAAGTAAGTTAGCTGCAACTCCTGCTAGAATTAGCTTAAATATGCTTCGATACCCGCCAGACGAAAGGCAATATGTGAAGCAAAAAATTCCTATTGCTGTTCTTCTTGAAGGTAAATTCCAGTCAAACTATAAAAACAGACTAACAAAAGAATTTACCTCCAACCGCGAGTTAAAATTCAAAGAATCTGGTTTAGAAAACAAGATGATTGTTGTTGGCGATGGCGACATAATAAAAAATGGATTCAATGAAGCTAATAGATCATTTAAACCAATGGGTTACGATGTATACACGCAAAGAACATATGGAAATAAAGATTTTATTCTAAACTCACTCAACTACCTTTTAGACGATTCTGGTTTGATTCAAGCAAGAAGTAAAGAATTTAAAATTCGATTATTAAACAAGCAAATGGTTGATGCTGAAAGACAAAAATGGCAATTAATTAATACCGTGATTCCGGTTTTACTAATTGCATTGTTCGGATTTATCCAGTTCTTTATAAGAAGGCGGAATTACGCTAAATAACATTCTATCATGAAAAAGAATTTACTACCTATTTTATTGTTGCTTGTTTTAGGAGGAGCTGCAGCATATTTTTATCTTACTAAATCTGGTTCAACACTTCAACCAGAACTAACCAATTACGCTTTTAAAGATACAGCAGCTATTACAAAAATATTTTTAGCAGACAAACAAGGAAACAAAATTCTCCTGGAACGAGAAAGCTCAAAAAAATGGATGGTGAATAAAGATTTTATTGCCAGACAAGATGGAATAAATAACATACTAGATGCAATTGCAAGAGTTGAAATCAAAACGCCAATTAACAAAGCAGCTTACGAAACTATATTGAAAAGACTTTCGAGTATTGGCATTAAAGTAGAAATTTATACCGATTCTGATAGTCCGGCAAAAGTATATTATGTTGGCGGACCAAGTAAAGACCACACGGGCACCGAAATGTTGTTAGAAGGCTCTTCTACCCCTCACTTAACATATATTCCGGGAATTTATGGGTTT
>Ga0315332_10000642_pt1 | contig 16759 bp, 34 predicted proteins | sample M110034915metaG_FD_203455 | JGI IMG/M metagenome (GOLD analysis project Ga0315332, IMG submission 203455) | Ammonia-oxidizing marine archaeal communities from Monterey Bay, California, United States - M1 100m 34915 | ecosystem: Environmental > Aquatic > Marine > Intertidal zone | place: USA...
AGGTTATAAAAAATTAACCTGAAAGAAGAAAAAAAGAAAATTTAGAAAAATGGCAAGAAAATTTTATAAAGAAGATAACGAAGCTATACCAGCTATAAAGTTTGAATTAACTCAGCCAACAGGATATATAGAAATAACTGATCCTATAGAAGTTAAAAGATTATATATAAGACAATATGGATATAGAATTTCTGATGGTAAAAGTTTTGTATTAGATTTTACGGCTGATAAATATTTAGATGTATTAAATGGTACTTATACAGAAGCAGAAGTGTTTGCTTTAGAAAATCATATTAAAGATTTGTATGATCAATTAAATAATGGATGGTGGTTAACTGCTCAAAATACTAATAATGTATTAATTTTAGATGGTATTTATAACCAAACAATGAAAGACAGTATTCAAGCTGTTATAAATGAATATGTAACTAATAATTATTAATAAATAAAAACAAAAACAATGAGAGTTAATGAAGACCCAAGACAATTTAACAATTGGATAGATGCAGTAGTAAGAATTTTTAGATTTTTAAATTCTGCATTTTTAAGTATTGATTTATTATCAGATAAAATTTCAACAGAAAGTTCATCTGGTTCAGTTCCAGCTCCTTTTTTACAAAAAACAGCTACACAAATTAGTTATCCTGATGGTACAGTGTTACAAGGATGGAAATTAACAGGTGGTATGTTATTGACTGGTTCTAATATATATTCTGAAGTTCAAGGAACGTTAACAGTAGGTTCTTATGATGGAGATCCCGCTAATGCTGGTTTTTATATTGCATATGATTTAAGAGGTTCTGTAAAAGCTATAGAATCAGCAGCTCCAAATAATTTTGATGTAATTAATGCATTTGGTTCAGGAGCAGATATGCAAGATACTACTACAGGTGCTCTTGTTAAATCTGATTATATGGGTATATCATTAGATGATGATGATGTTAGTAAAGATGGTGTATACATTATTTCATTAAAAGCAGCTGGTGGAAATGCTAATCCATGTGAAGCTGAAGTATTTTACCAATTTGAATTTTTATGTTACTCAGAAGTAACTCCACAATTAAGTTAATATTTAAAATATAAATTATGCCAATAGAAGAAAAATTTGCAGCAGATGCAACAGTAAAAGATAAAAGAGTTCAAGAAATGGCTTATACTGACGTAAGAATGTCTGTTAAAACCATAACTGAAACAATAGCTATACAACCTAAAACAGCAGTAAGTAATGCTGGAGAAGATGTTCCAGTAAGCGTAGAATCTAAATTTAAAGAACCTTCATTAATTGAATTAGGACAAATAGAATTAGATGCAAAACTTATAAAAGAAGATGGTGCTTCAAGTGCTGATCATAAAGGTGCTGCTGAAATCTTAGAAGATGTAGCTAAAAAACAAATAGAAATTAAAGATAAAGGTGAAAAGAAAATATCAATCAGATATAAATCTTCTCGTGAAATGTTTAGCTCTATTAAATTGTTAATTGCACCACAACCAGGTTCAGATCAATATTCAAAAATTTTGAAATATTCTCAAAAGAAAATTGAATTTCAAACTTATTTAGGTAGTAGAGGTTTTGCTGGCGGTGCCGTAGTTAATTCACAAAATTTATTAAAAGGTAGATCAACTTCTGTCTATTCAATGACTGGTCCAGTTCAACCTGAAGTTAAATATGCAGATTTATAAAAATGGCTATTATAATAAACGACAATCCAAAAGCATTTAAAAATTGGGATGCAGCTGTAGTTAGAATTTATGAAATTTTAAGGCAATTAAATTCTGGTAGTAGCGGTGTTGGTCTTTTTGGTTCTACATATTTTGTAGCTCCTGAAGGTAATGATTCAACTGGTACTGTTGGTAGTTTATCTAATCCTTGGAAAACAATTTCAGCAGCAAGAAATCAAGCTGTTGCAGATGGATTAAGTTCTACTTTAATATATGTGTGGCCTGGTGTATATGATGAAACAGAATTACAATATCAAGATGGTAAAATGTATTTATCAGCAGGGGTTTTATTACAACCTTCTGCTAAAATAAATGGTTCTACTGGATTAAGTAATGTTGTATCTATAAATCAACCTGAAAAAGAATTTAGATTTTTAGGAAATTGGCAATCATATTTAGAAGTTGGAAAAAGGTTTGAAATATTAGGCGGTGGTGCTAAAGATGGTAAATACACAATTGTATCTGCTGTAAATACTGGAGCAAATACAAGTGTTATTGTAGAGGAAGCTATACCAGATGCAATAGTTTCTGGATATTTAAGAAATACTGAAGCTATATTTAGATTAGGAGCAGATTTATTAAATGCTCCAGCGTCTGCTTATTCTACTAAATTTGATTTATATGGTGAAGGAGACATTAATATTGTAGAATCTGCTGATGGAGATTGGTCAAAAGGAGTAGCAACAGCTTTTGGAGATTCTGAATTTTATGGTGAAGCTGTAGAATGGAGAATGGAACAAGGTGTTATGTTAGGAGCATATGATAATGCTATAATGAATTTTAATGGAAGTTTATTAGAACATTATGGACCAAATAATGGTGGTTATGTATGTACTGCAAGAGATGCTTCTAAAACTACATTTAATTTTGATGATGTAAAATGTTCAGCAAGTTGGGCTTTCTATGTTAGAAGAGGAAGTACAGCTAATTTTTCTGGTACATGTATTATTACTGCTAATAAAGTTACTCAAACTGGAGGCTTTCAAAATATTGCATGTTCTGATATGAATGCTTCTGGAAGATTTATATTAAATGTTCCTATTATTGATTCAGAAAATTATGTTTTAAATTTCAATAATATATCTGGTGGACAACTTATTATTAATGGAAATATGTATTCTACAGGTGCTTCAGGTAATGGTTTAGTTGGACAAAATATGTCAGGTGGTGAAATTATTGTAAATGGAAATATTACTACTGAAACTGGAACTACTTGTTTAACAATAGGTGGAATGACTGGTGGGGAAATTTATATAAATGGAGATCAAACTTGTGTAAATGGTAATGATAGTTATTTATTAAACGTACCATCAGGAAGTGGACATAGATTAAGATTAAATGGTTCAGTTAAAAATACTAATGGTGGTGTTTTATGTACAGGAATCACTAAAGGAAGTAATGGTTTAGTTATTGAAAATTTAAAAATTATTTCAGATGGAGATAGTATTACTGCTGCAGCTGCACAAGATATTAATGTAATACATTCTTTAGCTTGTGATAAAGCTTTAAATGCTAATGTAACTAATGTTGTTGTTGGGAGTAATGTAATAATAGATGCTAATGTTATTTAAATTTTAAAATTATGCCACATACTGAAGAAACTTCAAGTGAAGAAGTAAAAGAAATATATTTTGAAATGTTTGGTTATTATCCGGATGATGTTCCACCTAACCCAAATGTTCCAACCCCCCCTGGAGAATAGTTATTAATCTAATAAAAGTGAAGAATGATTTTTTTGGAAGTTACTCCTACAAATGTTAATGATATGCACATTAATATTAAAGATGTTATATATTTCGTAGGATTTGTTGTAACTTTATTAACAGCGTGGTTTAAATTAAAGCATGATAATGATAAACAAACTGATCAAATTAAGCATTTAAAAGAAATGGCTGAGGGTTATAAAAAAGATTGTGACTTGGCGTTTATGAATGCTAAACATAGCAGAACTGCTATTAGAAAAGATTATGATGATAAAATTGAAAAAGTAAGGGTAGAAAATAAAGAAACTAAAGATTCTTTAAACACTGAAATTCAAAATTTAAATACAAGCTTAACTGCTGTTAAAACAGATACAGCAGAAATTAAGGGAATGATAAGTACATTGTTAAATAAAAAATAAAAAATAAAATCATGGGAAAAGGTAAATCACACGATGGATGGTCTGGATTAAGACATGGGAAACCAGTTGTTAAACCAGCTCCACAAGCTAAAACTTTTGGTGGATTAAAAAACTCTACTGATATTAGACCTCAATCTAAATAATGGCTAAGAAGAAAAAGAAAAAGGTTGTAAAAAAACCTAAATCTAAATCTAAGTCTAAAAAATCAAATAGTTCTTATTCAAAAAGTTATTAAAATGAAAAATCGTTTATTTTCAAATTATGTTACAACTGTTTTAGGGGTATTAATTATAATATTCTGTGCTGTAATGATGTTTATGGAAAAAGCTAACTCTACTGAACTTTCAGGATGGTTAGCACTTGGAATATTGTTTCTAAGGTCTAAAGATTCATTAATTGCACTTCCTAAAGAGTAGCATATTAATATTATTATTAGTAGCCTGTTCTCCTCAAAAAAAGTTGAATAGGCTTATTAATAAACATCCTGAACTACTTACTCAAGATACTCTTAACTTAGTAATTCATGATACTATAGTTGTAGAAAAGTATAATTATGATACTATTACACAGCTGTCTTATCATGATTCTACTATTGTGGTAAACAATGAAAAAGTATATTTAAAATATTTTTATGATACTTTGAAAAAAGAAATTTATCACGAAGTAACTTGTTATGGAGATACTGTTTATTTTATTAAAGAAGTACAGGTATTTGTAGATAAAGTAATTGTAGAAGAACTTACCTGGTGGGAAAAATGGAGAGATACTATTATTATAATTTCAATAATTATATTATTATTATTTCTTTTTAAGAAGTTTAGTAAAGTATTGCTTTAAAATAATTATATTTGGTAAATGAGTTATAGAGAAGTAGAAGTAGAAGTAAAAGTTGGCAATAAAATAGAGCCATATACTTTTAATATTGAGAATATAAATTACTATAGAACTTTTACAGATAACTCAGGAGATTTAAAAACAATGATATATTTAAGAGGTTCCGTAAAAGGAATAGTATTAAACATTGGTTATGAAACTCTTAAAAACAAACTACAACAAAGTAATTAAACTCGTTTCAGTCAATAACTGTAACATTTGTGTTTTCATAGTTAAGAAAAGCTACATTAAAGTGTAGCTTTTCTTTTATATGTTCGTTGCATAAAATAAAATTTGCAAGTATTTACTTCGTCTAATATTCTAACTACTTTTTGATTAGTTTCTTTATCGTAAGATATTAAATCTAAAACTGCTTTTTTAGCATGTAAAACAGTAGCGTGATCATATTTACCAAATAAATATCCAATTTGTTTTAATGTGTATTTTTCAAATGTTATTTGAGCTATAAACATCATAACATGTCTTGGAAATGCAAATTCTCTTTTTCTTGATCTTAAATCAATAACATCTTCTTTACAAACTCCAAATTCTTTACAAACTATATCTGTAATGAATTTAACACCGTCTAATTTTAAACCAGGCATTGCAAAATAAGATACTACATTTTCTTTTTTATGTACTTTTTCAATAGTATTTGACATACTTCTTCAGGTTTTATTTGCAGAAAATCTGCAATATTAATAATATACGAAAATGGTATATCTCCTTTATTAAAATGATGTTGTAATAATTGAGGAGATACACCAATTTTTCGAGCTAATTTACTCTTATTGATTTTACTTTTTTTAGAAAATTTATGTAAATCAAATGTTATAATCATAATTAAATTGTTCCGAAGTAACAAAAATTATTTACGTATTCTTTATCGTAATTATTTAAATTATTTTTATGTACTTCTAATAAATACTCGTATTTTTCTCTTCCAGCTTGTAATGTTTCAGCTGAAACTTCATAAATACCTACAGTGTATGGATATGTTTTTTCTACACATATAAACCAAAATTGATCTAATCCTAAAATATCACAATACAAAGCTGCTTGTCTATCTAAATTGTATTTTTTTAAATTTCTTAGAAAATTATAAGGATTTGGAGTTTCTTTAAAACCTTTTAAATCAACAATATAATTTCCAATATTAACTGCATCAACTTTACATTTGCAATTTATACCATTTAGTTTTCTAAAATATGCTTTTTCTTTTTTAGTATTAGCTAATAATTGATTAACTTGAGGAATAGCTTTAAGTTTTTCTTCTATTAATGTTAAATGTAACCACCATTCATAACTAATTTCTTGTTTGTCAAGATTATTGTTTTGAATTTCAATTTTCCATTCTTTGTATTTTTTAGTAGCTCTTGGTTTTGCTCCACCAATTTCTTCTATAATATCTGTATCATTAATAAACCAAAATCTATTATCAAATTCTTCAAACTCTAAAATAAAGCAATGCAAAGCACTACCGTCAATATAAGCTTGTTTTTCTTGTCTCCATGCTGGGTATTTTAAATAAGCATCTAAATGTTCAGGTGAATTATTTAAATGCTTTAGCATAGAGTTTGTAATATAATCTAAATCACTAAAATACTTAGTATCATTCCATTCTAATAATCTTTCTTGATTTGGATCATATTTCTTGACTTCATTAATAAAGTCTTTTGCTTGGTTACTGGGTATTAATACCATTTTCTTTTTTTTCTTTTTATTAATTTTTCTCTTTTAGGAGGTAATTCTTTTTCATAATCTTCTCTCGAAATGTAAATGCAATCTAATTTTCTTTCAATTAAATAATCTTTAAATTTTATTAAATCAAATTTAGATTCTTTTGGTATAGATAAATGTTTTGGAAAAAAACATAATCTTTTTTTTACATCTTCAGAAATATTTACATCTTCTAAAAGTTTCTTAACTTCATCATCCATTCCTTTATAATCGATTTTTTCAATTTTAGGAGGATTATAAGTTGTGGTACAATATTTAGATCTTTTAAATAAAACAATCCATTTTTTAATTACAGAGACTTTATAATTTGTGAAAATTATTCCATCTACATTATAATCATCAGTTAAAAATATTCTATTTAGATACCTTGTATTTAAACTCTCTAATAGTTCTGACATTTTTATATTTTAATTTTCTGGGAGTAAAATTTTTATCAGTTAACAAATATCTTTCAGGTGTAAATGTTGCGTTAAATACTTTATTGGGTGTAACAATTTGAATGTATTCGTTATATTCTTTCATTACCCATTTAATATTTAATGTTGCTAACCTGGTCATATTTTTAAAATCAAAATCTCCTTTAATTTCCCAAATTGAAATATTATTAATAGCAAAGAACAACGAAGTGATTTTTTCGTTATCCTCTATATTTTGATAAAATAAATTTTTTGCATTATCATTCCACCAAACATGAACATCAGGAGTATATGAATGAGGGTGTAAAACTGTAGTTTCCATTTTTTTGTTTTCTACACGCTTCATTGGTTTAATCCAGGTATATGTTACTTTATTAGATAAACTATAAGATTTATAATGAAATTCATATTTATCTACATAACCATTATTAACTAATGTTTGTAAATACCAATCTATATATTTTTCTTCGTTACTATCGAAATTGTTCATATAACTTATTTATTTTTTCTTCAAAATCGATGAAGAGCCAGTCTAATTTAAGCTCCAGCTCTTCATATAATTCTTCTAACATTTCATTCATTTTTTATAATTTTTATAAAATTCAACTAATGCTAAATGTTTCTTTTTAACTTGATTATTAAATTCTTTTGATTTCTCAGCTTTATTATGACAATTACGACATAAACCAGCTAAATTTTCAATATAATCTTTAGTCTTACTTCCACCCATTCCTCGAGCTTCAATATGATGTACATCTACAGCTTTAGATCCACACATTTCACAAGGATGAAAATCTTGTTCTCCTATGCTAAAAAATTTAGTATATATTTTAGTGTGTTTCTTCATCGTCTTTAATAGATTTTCTTATAGCAATAACTATTAATGATACCATAATAATGGTAAATCCCATATAAATTAATACTTCAACTAATTCTATCATTTTAAATTCCTATTTGATTAATAAAATTTTCTTCATTAGGATCTGGTATATCTATATTTCTTACAGCCCAATGATTTTGAATTGTTTGTTTAAAATCATTAAATTGTATAGTGTTCATAGATTTTGTAGATACATCATTAAAAATTAAAATTTCTTTACCTAATACATTCAAAGTGTTAAACTTAGAAGCAATAACAACAGATTTATGATATGCGTGTATTTCTTCTTTAGTAAATAATTCACCTTGTATATTGTATAAATCTTGAGTAATTTTTTTTAAAGCAATTCCCCAATACCATCTATTTTGAGCATTAGAACGATTTTTTTTATGTTTCTTAATGTCAATAACAACATCTTTACCTTCTATGGATGAAATAAATGATTTAACTTTTTCTTCATTTAAGAAAGTCAATTTTCCTTTTTCTATTTTAGATATAAATTCCATAATGTTTTAAATAACAAAGGACACCGAAGTGCCCTTTATTAATCTTAAAATGGTAAATCATCACCTTTTTCATCACCTAAAGAATCATCAGACATACCTTTATCAGCAACTGGCTCTGCCTTGGTGGCAGCCGTTGCTGATTGTTTATGTTCTGATTCCCATTCTGCTAATCGAAGATTAAATTTCTCCATATCAGAAGGTCTTAAAGGAGTGTGAAAATATGATTGTACACCTTTTATTGTTTCTTCTGGTTTAGAAGAAAAACTATATTCAACTATTTCTTTTATAACAGGTTTGTTAAAATTGTTTTTGTCTTTACCTATGTATTCAGATTTTTTGAATAAAGCTTTTATTTTACTTCCAATAATAGAATTTAAATATTCATCACCTTTTAATTTATCATCAGCATTAGCATTAGATAAAAACTCTTTAAGTCTTTTTAATTTAAACTCTTTGGCTTTATCTGATTCTTTTCCTGTTAATAAATAAAAAGTAACATTACTTGTTTTTTGATCTTCAGTTTCTACTGCAAATTCAATATAAGGATTACCCTTATAATCTTTTCTACTTTCAGAAAGAAGATATGATTTAATCTTAACTATAAATACTCCAGGCTCATTTATAAATTTGCTTGAATTATCAAAGTCTTTTACGAGCTCTAACTCTGCGTTTATGTCCATTATTTATCGGTTTTTTTGATTTCTGTTTTCTTATCCCATCCATAATATTTATCAACTTCTTTTAAAATGGTATGTATATCATTCTCCATTATTGGAGGTAACATTTCCATTGGTGATTTAGCTGATATTCTATTATATCCAGGTTGTTTATTTGTTATAAATCTATATTCTTGCTTATCGTTTATTTCTTTAGCTTCAGAATAAATTACTATTACAAATTCTTTTTCAACTTTTTTCTTCCAACTACCATCTACAGCTATAAATCTTTCTTCGACTCCAGAATCTCCTTCAACGAATTGATCTATACCTATAAAAATTATGTATTTAGCTGTATTCTTAGACATTTCCATAATTTTCTTGATTTCGTTCTTATAAAAATCCCATACATCAAAACCATCATACAATGATTTTGCTTTCATGTATATCATTTCTATTAAAGAAGTAAAACTTTCAATTACTATTATATCCACATTAGGATTTTCAATTGCCTTAGTTAAAGCTGTTTTAAATAATTGAAGAGAATTAATTGGTACATTAAGTTTAAATTCTACTCCCTTTCTAAAAGGAAGAGCTTTTTGTTCAGTATTTAATATTACTGTTCTTTCAGGTGGTAAGTTACGCATTGACGTACTTTTACCTGTCCCTGATGGGCCACATATAAAAATATTCGGTTTCATTTAGTTTTTAAAAAGTCTAATTGATAAAGAATTATCAATTATAGATTTATATTTATCTTCATGTTTTGGCATTTTTACGATTTTCTTTTCGTTTAAATTTATTATTTCAGAATATGCTGTAATGTTTTTATAATCAAAACATATTTGAATTAATTTATCCAATAAGACAAAATCATTCATATTACCATGGTACATTGTTACATTAACATTTGCCCTTGAAACATGTTCATTTTTGAATGTATCTTTATTAATTTTTAGATTCATATATGATACAATTTAAAGTATTATTTTAAAATACACAAATTATTTATATCTTTTTTTGTGTTTTCTTTTTCTTAAATTTATAGTTGAATTATTTTTTAATTTTTTTTTGAAATGCTTTAACATTTTAATTTTGAAATATCCCTTTATGTTTATTTCTTGATTATTTTTTAAAGCATTTCTAATTCCATTAAAAAATTGTACAATTACAATATTTACAACAATTGGATTAATATCTAATTTCTTAGAAATCTCTTGTATAATTTTTGAATGCTTGTAATTTTTCATTTTCTATAAATTCTATTTCTGACGCAAATTTAGTGAACTGACTAATGTATTTTAATTTTTCACTACCAATTCCAGTAGATCTACCTTTAGCAAAAATAATTTCTACTTCTTCAACTTCAGGTATTCTGTCTTCAATGTTATAATAAGCTGGTCTATAAACAAACATTACCATATCTGCATCTTGCTCTATTGCACCTGATTCTCTCAAATCTGAAAGTATAGGTCTTTTATTAGCTCTTTGAGATACAGCTCTGCTTATTTGAGATAAAGCTATAATAACTATTTTTAACTCTCTACATAATTGTTTAAATGCTCTTGATATTTTAGATATTTCTTGTTCTCTTGTTCCTGATTTAGATTTTAAATCAATTGTTACTAATTGTAAATAATCTACAATAAAAATTCTAACATTATCTTTAATGTTATACTTTCTCATTTTATTACATATTTGATTTAAATTACCAGATTTATCATCTATAAAGTAATTTTTGTTTTCAAAATATTTTGCAGATTCATAAAAATTACTCCAATCAATTTGTTTCATTTGTTTTTTTCGAATTTTACTTAGATTAATTAATCCATGTGATGCAATCATCCTGGTTAACATTTGTTCTTTTGACATTTCTAATGAGAATATTGCTATTTTGTTTTTATTAACAATATTATTTTTAACTATTTCAAGAACAAATGCAGTTTTACCCATTGAAGCTGCTCCAGCAATAATTACTAAATCAGAATATTCCCAACCATAAATAAAATTATCTATTTCAGCAATATAACTTTTTACGTAATTTTTACCTTGTACATCATTCATGTTTGCAACTACATTTTCTAAAGTTTTAGTTACATTAAATTCATCTACATCTGAAAATTCTTGTAATTCAACAATTTTAGAAGTTATTTTAGAAATAATTTCTTCTGGATTAACCATTTCGTTAGAATCTTCATTTATTTCATTTGATAAATTTAAAAGCTCTCTTCTCATAGCATAAGCCATTAACAGTTTTATATGAGCAGTAATGTGATGATCAGTTTGAATTGTTTCAGTTATTTCATTAATAAAATCTATTAAATCAAATTTGTATTTTTCTAATATTCTTTTAGTATATCCTTTACTATTTACTTTATCTGTAACAGTTATTATATCTATTTTTGATTCTTCTGCACATTCAACTATTGAATTGTAAATGTATCTATTGGCTTCAGTACTAAATCCTTTAATATTTATCTGGTCTGAAAATTCATAAAATTTATCAGGATAATTAATAAAAGTTGCTAATACTGCTTCTTCTAAATCTTCATTTACTTGTCCAAAAAATGTACCTTCTTGCAAAAAGTTTAATTGTTTATCTAACATAATTTATAATTACGAGGAACAACAAAGTGCTCCCCGTATATTTTAGAAATCTTTAAAAATTTCATTTAATTTTTCATCAGTAAAAAATCCTTGATCTTCTGCTAATTCAGATACTTTTAAATTATCATAAAAGTCTTTAAGAACAAAAGTGTCAAGTTTTTGAGTTAAAGCTTGATAACAAGATAAATGCAAAACTTTAATAGGAAATTTCTTATTAAAGTATTCATCTATTGCTTGTTGTCTTTCTATATCTATATTACTTGGTGAATCTTTGTATATCTTAGATATAATCTTAGGATCTCCTTTATATTTTGCTAAAATATAAATATCTTTTCCTTTGACATCTCCATATCCATTATATGAAGGGTCTATTATTATATCATTTTCTGTAACTAATACAATTCCATTATCATATTGAGTATACGCATTTTTAATGCTCTCATTACAACAAGAGCAATCCCAACTAAAGAATCCCATTATTTATCTTCTTTAAAAAAACTTTCAACTTTAGAAAGTAAAGATTTTGCTATTCTATTTTTACCATTTTCTTCAACTCCATAAGAAATTAGTGCTTTAATAAAAAAAGTCAAACTAACTGTTTTTGGACTTCCATATTGTTTTTCAGTAGCATATTTTTCAAAAATATCAATAACTCCTGATTTACTTAAAACAATAGGAGAACATTCATAACCATTTAATTTTGTTTTTTTCTTTTCTATTTTCTCATTGATTTCTTTAGAAAGTTCTAAAACTTCTGAATCATAAAGAGCATTTACTTTTTTTTCTAAAACTTTTTCAATTTTCATATTTTAGTTATTAATTTTCCTGCGATATCCTCTATATCTCTTTTTCTTCGTGTATTTCCAGTTTGTACACCTACTTGAGTCATTGCTTGAGTAAGTTTCCAAATAGTATTTCTACCTTGTACACCATGTTCTGGGTTATTATCAGATAAGATATCAGTTAATGATTTAACTTCTTCTTTTCTCATACCTAATTTTGGAAGTAATTTAACTTCGTGATCTAAATTAATTAGCTTAGAACCGGCTTTCTCAATGTTTTGAATTTCATTAAATAAATAACTACTATCAAAAGCACTTTTAACAATATCTCTTACTAAAGAAGCTTGAGTTTCGGTATCTAATTTATATGTTTCATTACTTAAAATTAAATTATCTGGTAACTTTTTACCTAAATGAACTTGTCTAATTAAATTTTCTCTTGTCATTCCATTTAAACAAACTACTTGCATAGAATATGATTGAACTCTTAATGCTCCATCTCCATAATCAGAGTTAGAAATTCTAAGTCCAAATACCATATATGTTGTACCATTGTATTGTGTTTGTACAGGTACTACTTCAGGTAATATAAATTCTATATAAGTTCTTGTAGGGTCATAACAACAATCTAATAATTTTGCTCCTTGATCTACACAGGCATTAAAAAATTCAGCATAAATTTCAGCTGTATTTAATCTTCTATATTTATCAGATAAAACACCTTTAACTTCTCCATTTAATTCTCTTAAAAGATATCTTTTGCTTTCATTATTAGTTGAGTGTTCATTTAATAAATTACTTGCTAAATCTCTTTCCCATTGCTCTTTACCAGTGGCTAAATTTTTCAAATAGGTTGTAGGTATTCCAAATTTATCTGCAAATTGTCCAATTGCATGTCTATGAATATTTCTTTCAGCATTTTCAAATTGCATTTTTACTACACCATTTGAATTAAAATTAATTATAGGTGAATCTTTACCAATAGGAACAACATAATCTATAATGTTATTACTTTCGTCTTGAATTTGTTGAATAATTGGCATTTTATCAGATGCGTTACTCAATTTTCTTGTTATTTTTTCTTGAAGTATAGACTTCTCTGTTGGGTCAATTGTTTGTATTTCCATATATATATTTTAAAACAAAGGACAACAAAGAGAGTTATCCTTTATTTTAATTATAATTTAATTGGATTTACTATCATTTTATCTAAATTCATAAAAATTCCATTTTGTGAAGTTCTATATTGTCTAAATAATTTCCATAATAAATTCATACCAAATTCTGCTAATGTTGAATTAACTAATAAATCTTGTCGATTTAAAGCTTCTAATGTACTACAGCTGGGTGTATCATCATTTTCAATTAATTTACCTAACGTTTTTTCCATTTCAATAATAGTTGGCATTGTAATACATTTAGCACCTTTAGGTTGATTAATATGACCCATAGTACCTAATATTGCTTGACCGTAATTATTTCCATTTCCAAAATCTAACCAATAATAACAAGTATTATACGGTTGTTCTGTTCTTAATTTAGTTTTGACTTTTTGAATGTCTCTTCTAATTTGAACATTATCAACACAAGTAATAATTATATTATACTGTATTCGTGGGTTATCAAAATCAATTTCAAATTTTTCTGGAATACTATCCCAATTTGTACTATAAAATCTGTTAATTCTTTCTATTGTTACATCTGATTTAAACTTTCCTAAATCTGTTTCAGAAAATAATTGTCTACCAACATTTGCTTGTGAAACTTCATCAGGATCATAACATCTAACAAAAAAACCTGGATGTCCTAAACCTATTAATCCAGCATTCATTCTTCCTAATATAGCTAAAACTGAACTTCCTGTACCTCCAGCTCCTATTACTGCAATAGTTACTTTATGTACTGGTGCTATCAGAGATTGCTCCATATAATGATATTTCATATTAAATCTTTTAAAAATTTATTATAACTTGTAAGATTTGCGTTGTCATTAAAACCATTTCTATCCCAAATAACATTAATATTGTTTTTAAAATTAGAATGATTTAAATGAGTAAATTTTGAATTAAAAAACATTTTTTCTATATGTATTATTAATTCTTCTAAATCAGATATATTCCAATCTATTTTAGCATTACCCATACATACCTTACCATCATTATAAATGTTATGAAAAGGAGCATAATAAATTTTAGTTTTTAAACCTCTATCTAATTTATATGCATAAACATATAATTCTCCGTTTTTAACTTGAAATATTAAATTAGGTATTATTTTACGCTTATTTTGTATTTGATTAGTTTCGCTAAAAGTTAATTCTCTTACACTTTTCTTAAATAACCACATCAAATTTAAACTTTGATCTTTTAAATTAAAACGTACAACATTAGATGGAATAAAGTTTTTAAACTCATATTTACTTTTGTCTATACCTTTAATTTCTTCAAGTAATTTACCTAAAAGTTTAATTCTTGCTGGTTTACCAGGTCCAAATGTAAATTTATTGTCTTGTAATTCTCTAATTGTATGTTCTTCAACATAAGATGAAGATTCACTATGATATACAATTAAGCTCATTACGGGTTTTAGTGTTTCTGGAACATTATTCATAAATTAAGTAACTATTTTCTAACCATTTTTTATATTTTTCTGGAAAATCATTATTATAATCTTTTAAAAAAGGATTATTTTCTGTTAATTGTTGTTCTTGATAAAATGGTAAGATTTCACAGTTATTATAATAATACTGACCTTGTTCTTCATATTTTTGAAAAACAAAATCTGTTTCTTCAACAGACCATAAAAAATTAGCATAATATTCTGGACCAAATAAATAATCATCTACATCATTATTTTTCCTCAGACTTTTAAATGGAATAAAATCGTTAAAATTAACATTTACAATTTCAAAACCTTCTTCAATCCATGCAACTAACTTTTGATCTTTATAATTATTTATTTTTATTTTACTCAATTTATCTTTTAAAGTAAATTCAGTATCTATAGATTTTTCAAAATTAACTTTTTGATATAATGGTAAAACTTTATCTCTATAAACTTTTAAAGTTTGTTTCATTTCGTCCATTTCATCAATATCATCTATATCTTCTAAATTTTCAGTAAAATAATCATCTGAAATATCTACTATATAATCTATATTATGTAAAAATGGTATATTAAATTTTTGAACTAAATAAGAAAAATAATCCCACATAAAAGTTTGAAATTCTTCTTTAAGATTAAATATCCATTCTAATTCAGCACAAAATCCATTATCAATACCAGTAAAACCATCTCCTTGTCCAGTCCATAGTTCTAATTCCATTTTATCATTTTGATATATATTCCAATTATTTAAATTTTTAGTTATTTTTTTAATTAAATAATTATTAAACTCATATATATCCATGTTAGGTATATCATCATTTATATAATGTTTTCCAATTGGATATAACAATTTTAATAGCTGTTTAGGATTTTTGTAAAAAATTAAATCAGATTTAGATTTTAAAATAGGGGTCTTAATAGACAAGAAGGGGTTTTTAACCTTTTTTCTTGTACTACATTTCGCTTGTCTTCGTTTTGGTGCAATATTATTCTTGCAATCGCCACATTTGGGTTGATATATTTCTTGGGTTTGCATTCTAATAATTTTATGTATAAGTTTTCTTTTTTCATAATCAGGGAACAACAAAGTGTTGCTCCCTTATTATTCTTATTCATAAAACCATTGCTTTTTAAGCATATTATGGTGCAGATTATTTGCTTTTAATGTTATGTTTTCACTACACATATAACTTGTGCTACTTCCATATTTTTCATTTACAAAACTGTCAAAATCAAATCTATTTTTTTGATTTAAAGATTTAAAATTGATAGTTTCAACTATAACACTTGCTGAACTATATTCAAAAATTATAACATAATAGTTCACTTTTTTTTAGTATTTAAATACTTTAAAAAATATCCTTCATTAAAATTTGAACAAGTTTTTTTTATGTGTTTAGTTACTGTAAAAGATATATCATTAAAATCTTGAACAGATGTATGTTTCTTGACCTCTAATAGAGCGTCTGCTACGATAATAAAATCTTTTCTTGTCATATTTATCCTTTAGTTCCAACGTTATTTTGGAATTTATAAACAACTTTGTCATTTTTAATTTCTGGTCCTACTACAGAAGCTGTAGTTAATTCAGGATATTGTCCAGAATAAAAATCTAATACATCATTAACAGTCATATTGTTAGATGGGTCTGTTAATTCTGTATCTCCATGCATAAAGATTCTTTCTATTTGTTTTATTTCCATTAGTAATAAGTAATATTAGAAGGGTTATTATTTAACTTTTCGTTTCTCTGATCAATAATCATTTGAGTTTGCTCATCAGTCATTGTAGTTCCTAAAGAATTATTTTCTTGTGTAGGTGGAGTTTTATATTCTTCAATATTAGCTTCAT
>Ga0315332_10000646_pt1 | contig 16747 bp, 11 predicted proteins | sample M110034915metaG_FD_203455 | JGI IMG/M metagenome (GOLD analysis project Ga0315332, IMG submission 203455) | Ammonia-oxidizing marine archaeal communities from Monterey Bay, California, United States - M1 100m 34915 | ecosystem: Environmental > Aquatic > Marine > Intertidal zone | place: USA...
TGCTATTTTCTTCTATGTAATAACATAAATTAAGAGGTTTCTCTTCTGCACAATCTTCTAATTTAGGCAAGGACTGCTTGAAGAAATAAATCTGTTCACTACCATTTCTATCACTTCCAAAATAACCACTTGAACCATCATCATTTAAAGAAATTCCAAAATCGTCATACCGCGAGTTAATCGAACTATCAAGAGGTGTAGATGCACTGTACCTAAATAAATCTTCCTCCCACCTACTTCTATAAATATCCAGCCCGCCCTGACCCGCACCACCATCAGAGCTAAATAATAGCCATTCGTCTTTGAAAAAACTAGGAAATACTTCATTGCCCTCCGTATTAACGGTAGCACCGAGATTTCTGGGCTTAGACCAATGCCCCAAGTGGTCTTGCAATGAAATATATAAATCGTAGCCGCCTTTACCGCCGGGCATGTTGGAGCTAAATACAAGAATGGTTCCATCAGAATTAGTTGCTGGATGAATCAGGTTATAATCCGGTCGATTATGTTCAAAACTACTCGACTGATGCCACCTCTCACCCTTACCTTTAGTTGAAATAAATATCCCTAAAGTCCTGTTTCTTATAGAGTTATTAATATTGTCAACATCTGTATTTCGAGTGTAAAAAATCAACTCTTCGTTTTTAGCAAAACATACTGGGCCATCGTTAAATTCCGTAACTAAATTATCTGAAAAAACTACTGCATCTCCTCCAACTACGAGCTCATTAAATACTTTTTGATAGAATAAATTATATGGAATTTGACCTGTTTCATCGCGCACAGTTTTCAACAAATTTGTGCGAGCACTTGACATAAAGACAATTCCTTGTTTATATCTAACTGGACATATTTTCTCATCTCCCCCACCTTCAATTTTCAACATAGAAATTTTGTTCTCTTGTGCGACAACAACAAAAGGATAGTAAATGACTAAAATCATTAAGAGAACAAATCTGATCAAAATACTCTCGGGTTTTTTGCCTGACTATTAAACAAGCCATTATAAATTAGAGACACCTCTAAAGTGCCCGATGTATACGCATAAAGTTTCGTAGTAGGGATTTCGTACTGTATTCCAAAATCAAGTTGTTCAATTATATTTAATCTAGAAAAAACAATAATGCCTTCACTACTCCTAAAACCTCCTCCAAATTCAACTTTTTGCTTAATTTGAGCAGATATCGTAACATCTAATTGAGACTCCATAAATTGATGGTATTTGAAAAGGCCACCAAAACGCATTTTCACATCTTTATTTACTTGATAATTATAGACTGATCTCAATAAGTAGTTATAGTTTGAAAAACGATGCATTAACTGAAATCCTTCCGTTAAGTTATCATAACGTGTTGTAAGCAACATAGGTATGGCAACCCCAAATTCTAAACCCTCAACCTCATACCTTATTCCGGCACTAAAATTCGGAGATATTCCCAATGGAGAATCAGACATAAAGCTCATGTCTCCACCATGAGTTAAATTTAATTGAGTATAATTTATTTTCTCAAAATAAACACCTGCACCAAAACCAAAAACCAATCTCTGTTCCTCTCCCAACTTCAACCTATAAGCAAAGTTAGTTACTATAGCAGACTCTGAAGAAACGCCTATTTTGTCTCTATAAAAAAGCAGTCCTAATGCCACAGACTCGTCCCGAAGTGGGCTCTGCAATGCCAAACTTTGCGTAGAAGGCGCACCAGGCACTTTCAACCATTGCTTACGGTAAGAATATTGCGAATTAAAGACATCATGGCAGCCCGTACTTGCTGGATTTAATATCATTTCATTAAAAATATACTGACCAATAACAGGGAATTCCTGTGCATTAATTTCAAGCACACCGAATAATAAAATACATATGTATTTAAGTTTCTTCACTAATTTTTAACCAATACAAATCCTGTGAACGTAAATGCATCTAGCGTAATTTCATAGAAATAGGTATCGTCGATTAAACGACTTCCGTTAAAATTTGTTCCACTCCAATCATTATTATATGATTCGCTGGAGTACACAACCTTTCCCCAGCGGTCGTAAACTATTATATTTCTAACTTCGAATTGAGAGATGCCGGGGATAATAAATTGATCATTTAACCCATCAGCATTAGGCGAAAGCCCTTGAGGAATATTGATTTTCCTGAATTCTAAAAGAACTTCATCAGTTACCACCGGACAACTTCCGTTCTGGCCTATCCACGACAGCTCATAGATACCAAAGCCGTTCGGAATAAATTCGCTATTTGGATCTCCCGTATTTAATACCTCTCCAAACCCCGAAATCACATCCCAATAAACAACCCCATTTGAAGGATATTCTGCCGTAAGATAGGCTTGTAAGTCTTCTAAAACATACTGATCTTCACCTGCATAGACCGATATTTGTTCATCAAAACGAATAGTTACCGTGTCACTGGCTTCGCAAGTTAAAGGTGCTGTTATTTGCCAAATGCATTCATAGGAATCAAAACTTGCGGCAACAATAGAAGATAGTGTGTCATTTATGTCACCGAACGTGAAACTTGTAGAAGACCAAAACCCTTCCATTGTTGAACTTCCATTTAATGTATAATTAAGACCACAAATTGAGTCATCTTCACCAGCACTAATCTGTGGATTTGGAAGAACATTAATCATCATAGTTGAATCTTTTGAACACACTTCATTTTCCACTGTAAAAGTGATTGCATGAGCTCCTATACCGGCCAAGGGTGGCACCAAATTGTTACCGTCTACTCCGGCTCCACTAAATACTCCAGGAATTCCATTTGTTAATGAATCTAAGCGAATGATATCCGCTTGTAAACAAATTTCAATAGGCAATGAGTCCCAATAAGGAAAAATCGGTTCTAAAACCTCTACAGTAAAAGCGCAGGCAGATATATTATTAGAAGCATCTGCCGCATTATAAAACAACATACTAACACCAAGAGGAAGAGTATCACCTATCTGATAGGAAGGGGGTGGTACCGGAAACAAGTTCAACCCCATTGGACAATTGTCTGAATAGACAGGAACTAAAGAGTCCGTGAAAATGCTATCGCATAAAACGACACTTGGAAGTCCTCCTCCAGTAGTATCTCCTGGGCAAATTATTTGTGGTTTTATCGTATCCCTTACCTCTACAATTGCACTGCAAGTATGCGAACCACCGGGGGCCCAGGTCTCAAATTTTAGCTCATGAATACCTACGGGAAAATAATAACCACTCGTATCACCTGCAATTAATTTAACAGAATCAATAATCCCGCAATTATCAAAAGGTGTTGGCGCCTCATAGAAATACTGCACAGAACAAGATGCAGAGTCAACGTATAAAATTGTATCCAAATCTAAACAAGAAATTACTGGAGGTTCGTTATCTATAACAGAAAAACTAGATCCCCTCACAAAAGTGTAAACGCCATCCGTAGCTTCAAAAGTGACATAGTAAGCTGAGCTGTCAACAGGAAAAAATGAACCACTCGAATCTCCTACAGTTTGGGTAATTACCAAATTAGCAGGGCAATTGTCATAAAAAGCTGGTGTTGCATAATTAACAACTGCGCCACAAAGTGCCGAATCATTAGGCACAATAGACGGGAGTGAATATGGAGGTGCACTAGGTGGTTCTGCATCTAATACTACGATTAAAAAAGAGCATGAATCCACATTACCAAAGGCATCAATCGCGTACCACGTATTTACAGTAGTATCAATATCATAATACGAGCCGACAGCTGTTTCTCCAAACTTTTGATAAATTGAATCAACAGCACAATTGTCGCTTGCCAAAGGAATTGCATAAGTAACAACAGCTCCACACATGGCTGAATCATTATTAACCACCACTGTGCTTGGACAAACCGTAAAAACAGGACTTTGTGTATCTGAAACCGTAACGTTAAACTGGCAGGTGTCTGAATTCAATGCTTCGTCTAGGTATACGTATTCCAAAGTTGTAATTCCAATTGGAAACAAATCACCTGAATTCAATCCCGTACCATCTATTTTTAAAGTATCAAAAGAAGTCGTGCAATTGTCAGTGGCTGGTGGTAATGTGAAATTTATTATTGCTCCGCAACTATCGATATCATTGGTAACCACAATATCACTTAAAAGCGTTATTACTGGAGCTTCAACATCGAACACGGTAACCAAAAAGCTACAAGAATCCGTATTACCAGCATTATCAGCCACCGCAAATATTAACTCAGTAATACCTACCGGAAAGACATCTCCAGAAATCAAACTTGTTGTATCAACCCTTTGAATAGAAAAAATTGTATCACAATTATCCGTTACTGTCGGTAAAGAAAAATTAAAAACAGCTCCGCAAGTACCAGTGTCACTATTTAACGTAGTATCTGTGATACACGCTAATACCGGCGGGTCAACATCGTTTACAGTAACCACAAAAGAGCAAGTATCGGTATTGCCTGAACTATCTACAACTGCATAAGTGATGGTATTTACTCCTATAGGAAACAAATCGCCTGAGCTCAATCCTGATGTGTCGATTTGGTTCGGTCCTGATAAAATTCCACAATTGTCCTCTGCCAATAATGTAGGAAAATTGAATACGGCTCCACATGAATCAAAATCATTATTTAAAACCGTATCGGAAACACAATTACTGAAAACAGGGGATGAATCATCATTTACAATCACTAAAAAAGAGCAGGTATCAAAATTACCGGAAGGATCTTCAACTGCGTAAATTAATTCAGTCGTTCCTAAAGGGAAAAAATCACCTGAAAACAATCCTGTAGTATCAATTTTATTTAACGAAGCAGAACAATTGTCATCAATAATGGGGTCCAAATAATTACAAATTGCACCACAGAAAGCGGAATCATTTGACTTCACGATATCCATAGGACATATAATAGTTGGAACCTGATTATCAATTATTGTAACGGTAAAAGAACAAATCGCCGAGTTTCCTGCAAGATCCGTTGCCTCCCATAAAACAGTAGTTGTACCTATAGGAAAATAACTTCCACTTGGCAAACTGCCTGATCCTAAGCTAACAGTCAAGCCTCCACAGTTATCTGAAGCTATTGGCACCGAATAATTTATTATTGCACCGCACGTGTCCAAATCAGTATTTTGCACAATGTCGGCTGGACAACCTGTAAAGAATGGAAATTCATCGTCATTAACAATAACGTTAAATGAACACGACGAACTAATACCGGAAGCATCTGTTACAATAAAAGTATTCACAGTTGTACCAACCGGGAAAGATGATCCACTTGATAAACCTAATGATTGAACTGTAGTAGAACTAGAGCAATTATCTGTTCCCGTAGGAGTTGTGAAATTAACAACCGCGTTGCAAAAACTAGAATCGTTGCTTTGCACAATATCAGATGGACAGGTAATTGATGGCCCCTCAATATCCGTAATAGTCACACTAAATGAGCAAGATGCCGTATTGTCTGATAAATCAATGACTTCAAAAGTGTTGACAATAGTGCCAACAGGATAAACAGACCCACTTGTCGAGCCTGACAATTGTGAAGTCATTGCTCCTGTACAGTTATCAGTGCCAACCGGCGGTGAAAAGGTAACAGATGCTCCGCATGTACCAGGTGTTGTTCCCTGTGTGATATCTGCAGGGCAATTAATTGTAGGCAGTTCTACATCATCCACTGTTACAGAAAAGGAACAAATAGACGTATTTCCAGCTAAGTCCGTTGCGGTATACTCTAAGACATGAACACCAACAGGAAAATCGTCGGTTGAAGTTAATCCCGTTAAATCCGTTTGCAAAATACTGACTAAACCACAATCGTCAAGAGATACTGGTGGGCTATAAGTGACATTGGCTGAGCAAACACCATTATCGTTAGATACGGTGGTATCATTGGGGCAAAATGTAAAAACTGGTGGGGCGTTTAATAAAATTGTAACAAACTGAATTTCTTGACAGCCATTTGGAGCGGTGTATGTAATTGAATAAGGACCTCCAACTGCAGATCCAGTTAAGTCAATTTCTCCCGTTGAAATATTCGTAAAAACGACATTACCACTTAGTTCAGTAAAAACACCTCCTACATCACCAGAAATCACAGGAACTTCATTTGGATTACCAGAACAAAATACATTACTTGCATAGGAAAAAGAAGCATCACAAAAACTTAGTTTCGCACAATAACCGTCTTGAAAGCCACTGCTTGAAGTAGAATTAGAACCGAATATTACATTCGAAGTATTTTCACCTACAAAATGAATGCCATCAGAACCATCTATTGCCAAATCATTTACCTTAATATTAATTACAGAAGATGCGCTATCATGAAAAAGGTATGCGCCTGAATTATCATAAGCAATCGTGTACAAATCATTACCGCCGGCACTGCTTACTAAATGGGTGCTCTGAATATCTAATGTTCCAGAAAATTCACCGGCTACAATTATATTTCCTGATTGATCAAACGACAGGCATTTGGAAACAGCGTCTGTTCCTGCAACCGTTTGCTCCACTTCGTACCATATACCGGCACCTGAATTATTGTCCAAAGCAATAGTCATTGCGCTATACTTAAAAGCACTATTTGGACCAACACCGAGAAACGGAATAACAATACCCGCATTATAAGTTCCAGTTAAAATTAAACTCGTACCGTTTGCAATTACGTCTTTTACTTGTTCATTGCCGTTACCACTAATTTGTTCTACCCATCCATACAAACCAGTTGTAGAATTAAACGAGCACAATGCCACATTGTACGTCCCAAAAAAACCATTTACCAGAGGCAACGACATGTTGGGAGCAAAGTCCCGAAACATTAATCCCCCATCGTTGTAATTAACAACTAGATAAACCGAGTCATTTTCAACAGCAACACCCCCCAATTGATCATCCGCAGGACTGCCAGCATCCGCATTCCATAAAGGAGCACCACTTAAATCCATTGAGACCAAAAAAATGTCAATACCGCCAACACCTATACTATAATCGAAAGGCGTTGCTCCACCTATTTCGGTTGATCCAGAAACTTGATATTCTCCGGCAAAAAAAACATTGGAATTCAGAACTTCCACTCTTTCTCCAGCGTCTGCAGCTCCACCTCCCTCTTCCTTGTGCCACTGAACTTTACCATCTAAATCGTATTTGGCATAAAATATATCTTCAGCACCGAAAGAGCTGGTATTTAGAGAAGAAATGGTCTCTGTTCCCTTAAAATCAATAGAACCTATAAATCCTCCGGTAATATAAATGTCCCCATTTAAATCAACCGCAACATCGTTGACCCTATCATCATTCGGCCCCCCAATTCGAAAAGCCCAAACAAAAGTACCATCTGTCAGGTATTTGGCAACAAAGCCATCTCTACCACCATAAGAAATTGAAAAATCTGGAGTTCCATTTAAGCCTGTAGTGAATGCCGATGACATATCACCAACACAAGATCCTGTCACGTAGATGCATGACCTTGGGACGTCTGCTTCAACCGCACTAACTTCAACTAGATTTCCATCGGAAAGCTCATTAACAAATTCCCATGTTAATTGTGCTTTCAGTGAAACTGAGCAAAGCATTAGGGCAAGCGGCAAGAATACGTAGAGTAATCTCATGCTTTTCAAGGGTTTAACCTTATTTCTAAATTTAACGAATAATTTTTACACCGCGTACAAATCTTCTACGGGATGCAAATTAAAAGGGACAGAAGTCATTTCTTTGAAGTCTAAACCTACTTCTTCCATTTCAATATCGTCTTCTTCATAGTACCAAATCACTTTGACCTTGCTATTTTCTGCAAGCTCTAAAGCATTCAATAGCTTTAAAATAATAACTGAAGTACTGGTATTGAAATATTCGAGTCCAATTTTTAAGATCGAATCGGGTTGCGGTGTTTTTGCATATTCCCTAAGTGCAAATATTAAACCGTGGTAAAAATCTACCGTATTCTCTGGGATTGAAATGCCTCTAACCAAAAACACACCGTTTTCGAAATCAAAATTGATTTCTGGGGTTTTTTCCGTTGCTAAGTAATTAATATTCTCCATTGCTACTTGTAAATATAACAATTATTGGAATTTTGAGTATTTCTAATTGAACTTTACTCGTAATAACTTTGAACATTTTATAATAAATATTTGTAAATAATTGATTTTCAGCGATAAATACATCACCGTAATTTCGAACAAAACGTCGCATATTAACCTAGAATTGCATATCTAGCTTCATTTCATATCCAATCTGCAAGGAAACTCTAACCAATCACTTATTAGGTTTCTAATTCAACTTGAAGCTACCCTAATCACTGCTCAGCAAAACCCGTTGTTACCATATAAGTGAAAATAAAAAATCCAACTCGCTTATAAATGAGTTGGATTTTTATGTCGGGGTGGCAGGATTCGAACCTGCGATCTCCTGCTCCCAAAGCAGGCGCCTTAACCGGGCTGGGCCACACCCCGAGCATTAAGCGGTGCAAATGTATAAGAAGTTTTTGATTTGACAAGAGTTAGAGAAAAAATATGAGCGCGATGATAAAGATTAAAATAATCACCAAATACTGCCAAATATCGACAAAAAATGGATAATTTTTTTTCAACCTACTAATCAACTTTCTCATACGACCGATTGAAGGCTAAAAATAGTTCTTTAACCTTTAAAATGAAACCTTTAAATAAATGATTAAAACATACAGAACCATTTTCACGTAATACAATTACGTGAGTCGAATTGAAAAAATATCATTTATCAGAAGTTTTTGGACTTTCTCAAAAGTTTATGAAAGAATCGAAGAATATCCGGATAAAAAATTAGATCGAATTATTTCGAACATCATTAAAGAAATACGGAATCAAGTTAAATATACAGCCGTAGATCATGTTTTGAATTTTCCTGTTTTTCTAAATTAATACCCACCCACAAAATATCCTGCATAGAATTTAGCATTATTTGACGCTTCTGTTCATTAAATTTTTGATCCCCATTAACCAAAATTAACAGCCTAAAAATACTATATCTAACTAATTTCGTTGATAATTTCATGGAGATAAGAACAAATCTTGATTCCGTTGGTTAACTTTGCAACACTTTATTTGGTATGATGAAAGAAATCAAAGGATTTTCCAAGCTTTCCAAGAAGGCGAAATTAGAATGGCTAATTAATGCCTATTTCGACGGTGATCAGTCTGTGCTGTCCAGCTTACAATCGTATTGGCATAATGAGGCAGATATTCAAAAGCTACATGATGAGTTCATTGAAAATACGATTACCAACTATTATTTACCTCTTGGAATTGCTCCTAACTTCAAAATAAACAATTCACTTTATTGCGTTCCCATGGCCATTGAAGAGAGTTCCGTTGTGGCAGCAGCCGCGAAGTCAGCTAATTTCTGGAAAGACAGAGGTGGATTCAAAGCCAAAGTAATCAACTCAACAAAAGTTGGGCATGTTCATTTTACTTGGACTGGGGATCCACAACAACTAGAAATTTGGTTCAATGAACGTTCAAAGATTTTTCATGAAGGCACAAACCAACTGACTGCCAATATGCGTTCTAGAGGCGGTGGAATAAAAAAAATATCTCTTCTAAACAAAACACATCTCGAACCCGACTATTACCAAATAGAAGCTGAATTTGACACAGTAGATGCGATGGGTGCCAATTTCATCAATTCGTGTCTAGAAGAGTTTTCTAAAATATTAGAGATCGGTCTTCAAAACACACTTGAGTCGCCTTCACCACTTCCTGGCAAACTGGATATAATTATGTGTATTCTATCCAATTACACGCCCAATTGTATTGTGAAGGTTGAAGTAAGTTGTCCAATAGAAGAATTGACTGTCGATCCTACAATAACACCAATTGAATTTGCAGAAAAATTTATTCGAGCAATCAACATAGCTAATATTGAACCGTACCGAGCGACTACACATAACAAAGGAGTAATGAATGGCATTGATGCGGTTGTTTTGGCTACAGGGAATGATTTTCGCGCAGTTGAAGCATGTGCACACACTTATGCAAGTAGAAGTGGGCAATACAAAAGCCTCACCAATGCAGAAGTCAATTCAAACGGTATCTTTAGATTTTGGATTGAATTGCCCATTGCTGTTGGGACAGTGGGTGGATTAACTCAACTCCATCCTTTGGTTAAGTTTTGCCATAAACTTTTAAACAACCCCAATGCTGAAGATCTCATGAAGATTATTGCCAGTGCTGGGTTGGCACAAAATTTTGGAGCAATCAGGTCTCTTGTTACAACAGGTATACAAAAGGGACATATGAAGATGCATTTATTAAACATACTGAATCAATTAGAAGCTACAGAAAAGGAAAAAATGACAATTCAAGCACACTTTGAAAATAAAGTAGTTACCCACAAAGCGGTAGTTGATTTGTTTTGTGAAATTCGGAACGTTAACAACATTGAGAAGCTAAATAAATAAATGCAATTCCGTTCTAACGGCAAATTATTAATCACCGGAGAATACCTCATTTTAGATGGAGCATTAGGATTGTCGCTTCCAACAAGATTTGGCCAATCCATGAATGTTTCAAAAGAATCTCGAGCATCCATTAAATGGACGAGTTTTGATTCTAAAAATTCGCCTTGGTTTTCTGCTGAATACGACAACGATATAAAAACAATTATTGATTGCACGGATGTAGGCATTGCTGAAGAATTAAAACACCTATTTCATGCTGCGAAAGAACTCAGTCCTTTATTCAACCCCGCTGGATGCAAGGTGCAATGCAAGTTAGATTTTCCAAGAAACTGGGGGCTCGGAAGTAGCAGCACACTCAGAATCAATATGTCCAAGTGGGCCAACATCTCTCCTTTTGAACTTCATATGGCAACCAGTAACGGAAGTGGTTATGACATTGCAGCGGGCATGTCCAACGAGCCCATATTATTTTCAAATCAAACCGAATTTAATTCAACGCCAGTAAGTTTTTCTCCGAAATTCATCAAACACTTATTTTTCATTCATCTAAATAAAAAACAAAAAAGTACAGATGAAGTTGTTTCCTACCATAAGCTGAAAACTGACTTAAAATTAGATTATGCAATAACCGCCATGGATGAGCTAACAATGAAATTTTGTAATGCTCCAGATTTAGTCACATTTGAAAACTGCATGCTTGAACACGAAATATTCATGTCCGCAATTTTACAGCGCCCTATGGTGCAAGAAGAATTATTCAACGACTATCAATTGGGCAATATTAAATCACTTGGGGCATGGGGAGGAGACTTTGTACTAGCAACCGGTCCATCAAAAAAAAGTGTGAGTGACTATTTCTCATCCAAAGAATATTTTACTGTGCTACACTATAATGACTTAATAGTATAAACTATGGAACACTATTTTACCCCGAATCTTGAGAGCTACGATCAGTCATTTGAATCAGGCACCATTCGCTATGAAAGTCCTTCGAATATAGCCTTAGTAAAATATTGGGGGAAACATCCGGTGCAAATCCCGGCTAATCCAAGCATATCGTTTACTCTTGATAAATGCAAAACAACTACATCCCTCTCCTTTTCGAAAAGCAATAAATTTGGATTTAGCATCACAGTTTCTGGTAAAAAGAAAGAAAGTTTTGAACCCAAAATCGCTGCGTTCTTCCAGCGTATCATGGTGTATTTACCATTCATTGAAACATTTTATTTCGAAATCGAAACAAGTAATACGTTTCCACATTCCAGTGGAATTGCGTCTTCTGCAAGTGGGTTTAGCGCTCTTGCCTTGTGTTTATGTCATTTAGAACAAAAATTAAATCCTAACATCACATATGATGAGCTACAAAAAAAAGCATCCTTCATTGCTAGACTAGGTTCTGGAAGTGCATGCAGATCGATATATGGGGGCCTTGTTTCTTGGGGTAAATCTGATATACAGAGCGATTGTTCAGACTATTGGGGCACATCTATTAACAATATACATCCTGTTTTTAAGAATTACCAAGACACTATTCTACTAGTTGATAAAGGAACAAAAGAAGTCTCAAGTTCTCTTGGACATAGCATGATGAATGAACATCCTTATGCAGGAACAAGATTCAAACAGGCAAACGCGAACATTTTGGCACTCAAAAGTGTATTAGAGACGGGAGATGTTACTGCTTTTGTGGAAATTGTTGAAACGGAGGCATTAGCATTGCACGCTATGATGATGTTGTCTAGACCCTATTTTATGTTATTTAAACCAAACACTGTTGAAATCATTCACAGAGTATGGCAACTTCGAAAGCAATTGAATATAAATTTGGCAATAACATTAGATGCAGGAGCCAATGTACATTTATTATATCCAGCGTCTCAAAAAGTTGACGTTCTGAACTTGATTAATACAGAACTGGTAGGTTTTTGTGAAAATGGACAGTATATTTGTGATAACATTGGTAATGGACCTTTACTTTTAAAAGAAGCTTATGCTTAAAGAGTCTTTATTTTATGGAAAGGTGCTTCTCTTCGGAGAATATGGAATCATTCAAGATTCTATGGGGCTTTCTATTCCATATGACAGTTACCAAGGCAGCCTTATTTTTCACTCGGAAAATAAAGAAATGGCCGATTGGTCGAATAAAGAATTGATGAAATTCTATGAGTTCCTGAACGCTTTGGATCTTAAAAATGAATTGCCCTGTAAGTTAGACTTGAAAAAACTTTTTAAAGACATCAAGAAAGGAATGCTTTTCGACAGTTCTATCCCCAAAGGCTATGGTGTTGGAAGTTCTGGTGCCCTTGTAGCCTCAATTTACAGTAGTTATGCTATTAAAGGCATTAGTTCTGATGGAAACGTCAGCAATGCATCTATTCTTAAATTAAAGAAAATTTTTAGCGAATTAGAAGCCTACTTTCACGGGAAAAGCTCTGGATTAGATCCTTTAATTTGTTATCTAAATCTTCCTATTCTCATTAAAAGCAAAAATGACCTCAATGCCATTGGCATACCAGCACAAGGAAATAGCAAAGGGGGTATCTTTTTGTTAAACACCGGCAATCCTGGTGAGACACAACCCATGGTCAATATTTTCCTTGACAAGTTAAAAGAAGAAGGTTTTCGAAAAATGCTTAAAAAGAAGTTTAAGAAATACAATGACGCATGCATTGAAGCTTTTTTAGAAAAGGATTTTTCGCCTCTTTTCAGCAACATGAAGAATTTGTCGAAAATTGTTTTGGAAAACTTCAAACCGATGATACCAAGTAACTATCAGAAAATCTGGGAAGAGGGTATTGAATCAAATGCCTATTACCTAAAACTGTGCGGCTCTGGTGGTGGTGGATTTATTCTAGGGTTTACTGAAGATATTGATGAAGCAAAGAGAAAACTTTCGGGGTATGACGTAGACGTTATCTATAACTTTTAATTCGTCATTGGTCCTCATTTTTGAAAAAGGTATGATTTCTCTGTAAATTTGTTTGTGTTAAACTCGAATTCTATTCTGAACAGAAAGCAACGGTACGTTTTAATTAAAGTACTAGCGATGCTATCTTTGGTCCGTTGGTACAATGTATTGCTTATTAATATTGGGCTTTATTTATCTGCTGTATTTTTGCTCCATACCAGTAACGATTGGTTAACTACACTTATTGACTATAAATTACACCTATCTATTTTATCACTGTCTTTTTTAATAATGGCTGGATATATTATCAATGCATTTTATGATTTCGAAAAAGACTTGATTAATAATCCTAAGGGCACTGTATTCAGTAGAATCGTAAGCAAGTCTTTCTGCTTAAACACTTACTTTCTATTTAATTTTATTGGTACTGTATTCGCCTTTTTGGTTGGTTGGAAAATTTTGTTGTACAATTCTATTTTGTGTTTTGCTTTGTGGTTTTACTCTCATAAATTGAGAAAAAAACCATTTACAGGAGAGCTGAGTGCCGCTATTTTAACCATAGCACCATTTGCATCACTCAGTATTTATTATTGGAAGACTGACTTTAAAATCATACTGTATATTGGTTTTCTTTTCGTTTTGACATTAACACGAGAAATTATAAAAAAACTAGTTGGAATGAAAGGTGATTTAGTCTATGGTGATCAATCCATACCTATAATCTTGGGAGTACCAAAAACCAAAACATTAATCATGTCAATTATGATTATTTCTTTAATGCCAATTGGAATTTTATTTTCTGAAATAAAAGACCGTCCGGTCTTTTATTACCTCATATTCTGTGCTTTAATGATCCTCATTGCACTAGTGATGTTAATACCTGCGAAAAACAAAAGTGCATTTAACTCAATCAACACGATGTATAAAATAATCCTGATTCTTTCGGTTTTTGCCATTACCCTGGCTTAATCGTGCTGCCTAAAATCAATCTTCCTTAATTAATTTAAATTCTACCCTTCTATTGCGCTGACGATTTTCTGGATTATCCGTACCATCTGGATTACTATTAGGCACTAAAGGCCTACTTTCACCGAAACCATTTGGGACCAACCGTTCATTTTCAACTCCCATCACGTGAAGGATTTTTTTGATTTTATCAGCTCTGGCTTTTGAAAGATAAAGGTTGTAATTATCAGAACCTTTTGAATCTGTATGGCCTTCGATCATTACTTTCACATTTGGATGTGTATTTAGGTAACTAAATACCAATTCTATATCTGGTCTGGACTTTTCCAGCACTTTTGTTCGGTCAAAATAAAATTCTAAATTTTTCAACACCAAGGTTCTTCCTTCATTCAAAGTTTTATTCACTTCAAATTGTAAATCATTTAGCCTTTCCTCACTTATTTGAGATTGAACATCAATATTGATTAAATGAACAATATCCGCATCGTGCTCTTCTTGAACCTCTGAAACTTGGTTGTCTGTAATAGAATCTTTTTTAATGGTAATGCGATCTCCCTCGTGAACTACTAATCTTCCTATTTCTTTGAATTTACTAACATCGTCTAAAGCAATTCTTTCACTGGCCAATAACCCTTGTATATCATAGGTCACTTCATAAGTATGGCCAGGCTTCATAACGAATAAAAATTTCCCAGTAGCCTTGTTGGGTCGATATTCTCCTGATACTTCACCGGTACTTTCATCATAAACAGTTATCACAATATCATTCACTACATTTCCTATAGAATCTACCGCCGTTCCTTTATAAATTATCAATGCTTTTTCCTCCTTATCAACCAAGCCAATGATGTAAATATCCTGATCTCCCATTCCACCTTCTCTAAAGGATGAAAAATAAGCTCGTTTTCCGTCAGCTGTTGGAACAAAAAACACATCATCTCCTGTTGTGTTAACTGGATAACCAATATTTACAGGCCTTTCCCATTCTCCACCCGGATCTAATCTCGATTGAAAAACGTCAAATCCTCCCATCGTGTTGTGGCCTTCCGAAGAAAAATATAATGAAGTACCATCAGGATGTAAAAACGGACTTTCTTCATTAAAAGCTGTATTAATCGACGAACCTGCGTTTTCTACAGGCAGCCATTCACCTTCACTTCCTTTCCGCATAAACCAGATGTCACGCCCGCCAAATCCACCCGGTCTATCAGACACAAACGCAACCAATCGCCCATCAACACTTAAATTTGCATGGGTCTCCCAATATTCAGAATTAATTTCGGAAGCTAAAGGAGTAGGTTTAGACCATTCTCGGCCACTCAAATATGACTCATATATTCCCCCATCATGTTCATCTGTCTTATATAGGTACATGTGTTGGCCATCTGCAGATAAATACAAGCAAGCTTCGTGAGATTTTGTGTTTATATTAGAATGAATCAATTCTGGATCAGACCATGCATCCTCTTTTGCAGTATCTGTACGATAGCTAACATAAATATCTTCGAAAAAATTACCGTCTTCTCCCCTTTTCGGGTTCACTCCGTCACCTCTTCTTGATGTGAAAATCATGATGGATTCATCGGCATTTACGATAGGTCGGTACTCCGGGAATATGCTATTTAAAGAATTACTCATTGATCGAAGAGTCATCTCGGTTGGGTTCGCTTTCAAAGACATGGCATTTCGTGTAATTCTTATGTCTCTTTTGACTCCTTCTAATTCTACCTTATTGTTGGCGTCAACAAATTCCTGGTATTCAAAATACATATCTAGCGCCAAGCTAAACTGATAATCAGCATGATAGGCTTGCCCCATAAATCGAATAGCCTCTATCGGTGCCCTTTTCTCTTTATAATTTCCAGACGAATAGAATGGTGTTATATTCTTTTTCACATCTGATAGAACGTACTTAAAATAAGGTATTGCTTTGTACTTTTCATAGGAGGTATTTAAATAGCAATAACCAATCATCGATTTAATATTGGCATTTTTCTGATTCGTCTTTTCCAATTCAAACAATATTGGTAAAGCAGAATAAAAATTTTCATTTTCCATGAAAGTTGCTGCCTTAACAAATTCCTCTTTAAAACTTTGAGAATAGGTAACAACAGTCGTAAGGAAAATAAATATGCCTATGATTGATAACTTATTCATTAAAAAATGGTGTTAATTGTTTCATTAAAAAGTCCGGGGCAACTCTAGGCTTCATCGATATTTTATCTAAAAATACTAATTTAGTATTTGCAGTATTTATTAACTCCCCCTTCTCGTTGTACGTTTCATATTCGAACTCAATACGAATACCAGGTATTTTTTTTATAGTCGTTTTTATCTTTAGGTTTTCATCATAAAAAGCAGGTTTCAAGTATTTAATTGAATAATCTGTTACTGGCAGCAGCACTCCTTGAATTTCCATGTCCTTATATGAAACTCCTAAGGTTCTCAATGCTTCAACTCTGCCAACCTCAAAGTAC
>Ga0315332_10000649_pt1 | contig 16729 bp, 15 predicted proteins | sample M110034915metaG_FD_203455 | JGI IMG/M metagenome (GOLD analysis project Ga0315332, IMG submission 203455) | Ammonia-oxidizing marine archaeal communities from Monterey Bay, California, United States - M1 100m 34915 | ecosystem: Environmental > Aquatic > Marine > Intertidal zone | place: USA...
CGGATGGATAAATCATAGTTCATTTCTCGTAATGAAGTCAACCAAAAAACAGCCAGCAGGCCACAGTTACTACAACAACTCCCAACAGATTCAGCACTAAGCCCTGACGCATCATATCCTTGACCGTCAATGCACCATTCCCAAAGACAATCGCATTGGGTGGAGTAGCGACTGGCAACATGAATGCAAAACTCGCACTGATAGTGGCAGGGATCATGATCAACCGGGGATCAATCGCTGTCACGATCGCCGTAGCAGCAAGGATAGGTAACAATAAGTTTGCGGTTGCTGTATTGCTGGTAACCTCTGTCAGAAAGGTAACAGCCAAACAAACCACCCCGATCATCAGAATCAATGGTAAGGTGGAGATCCCGCTTAGCGCTTCGCCCAACTGCTGACTCAATCCAGATTCGATGCACGCTTCGGCAATGGCAATCCCTCCTGCGAACAAGAGCAGAACACCCCACGGAATTTTCACAGCATTCTCCCATGTCAACAATGTTTTTCCTTTGCCATTGGGAAGTACATGCATCACGACCACGGCCAGCATTGCAACCGAGGCGTCACTGGCCCCGGGTACCCATTGCGACCAGCCACCGTACGGCTCTTTTCGAGTGATCCAGAGCAGGGCAGTGATTGCAAACACAATCAAAGTAGCCCGTTCTTCATAACGCCATTCCCCCACAGCAGGCATTTCCAGACTTGCATCCGATTTCAGTCGTCGCGTCAGCCAAAAGCCAATCAACGGCAACATGACGGCAGCAATCGGTGCCGCCCAAATCATCCATTGTGTGAATGAGGGTTCGCCGCCAAATGCCTTACTGTAGACCGACATAAAAACCAGATTCGGTGGAGTACCGATCGGCGTCACGATTCCACCAACGCTGGCGGAATAGGCAATACCTAGCAACAGTGCAACTTTCAGATTGCGATCAGTGCTTTTCTCAACCACCGCAGCAACGATGGGTAAAAGCATCAGGACCGTTGCTGCGTTGGAGATCCACATACTTAAAAAGGCAGAAGCCGCCATGAAACCAAACACAAGCCGTCGACTGCTGGCACCGCCACCAAAAAGCCCAACCATTTCCAAAGCCAAGCGCCGGTGGGTGCCGCTTTGCTCCATCGCCATCGACAACATGAAGCCACCCATCATCAGAAGCACCAAAGGATTCCCAACGCAGGAACCGAGCTGCGCGGGGGTTAAAACACCACCAACGGGAAAAACAGCAAGCGGAATCAATGAAGTTATCGGAATTGGGATGGGCTCGAAAACCCACCAAATAGCGCACAACACAACCACCGCTGCCGTCAGCGCGATTGCACTGGACTGCCCTAACAACAAGGCTGCAAGGCCCACACCGAGTGCCGCAAGCAAACCGACCGGCAAAATCACATACTTCATCTATTCCGAGCAACTCTACTGAGGAATGAAAACCAACGAAGGAAGATCTTAACCGAACACAGCGTGTCAAGTGCGGGGCAATAAGAGTGAAAACAGCAGAGTTTGCACGCCATTGCTGCCTCAAACACGTACGAAAGAAATCACACTCGCGTTTCAAATTTTCAAAACAGATACGTCACTGAGTTCACTGCGGGAAAACTCATTGTCGTTCCGGAGCAGTCATGAACCGCCGAGCTGCCAAACGTGTCATCACAGTGCCGAGGACACCACCAGCTAAAACGCTAGAGTGTGCGAATGAATAAAAACGCTCCGAATGCTCAGCAAGTCCTAGCAATGATGCGTACAGACCTTGCAAACGAAAGAACGCTGTTGGCATATGGACGCACTGCACTGATGTTTACCGCGACCGGTGTAACTCTGTTGAAATTTTTTCCTCTATCCGATGGCCTGCACGTAACAGGTTGGACGCTGGGAGGCATCGGTATCATCATTGGCATTTGGGAATCAAGCGATTCACAGCAATGCAGCAGCGGCTTCGACGACAGCATGAGCAGACACCTGAAACTTGAGTCCACCAGACCCAAAGGATCATTCGATCAGGCAGGTAAACCCTGACGTGAACTCCACCCACATGCTTCCCAAACACCCTTCTAGCCAATTTGTCACCTGACGGACCAGCAACTTGAACTCACCCGTCCGGAAGACATCGCGAGAAAATCATTGAGTGCCGCTGCCTCCATACGGCCGGGTGCTGATCACCCCTTCCGATGGGCTGCTTGCAGTTCCGTACAACCGTTTCGGAATTCGACCTGCAAGATAGGCATCCCTACCTGCCAGTGTCGCGTACCTCATTGCCCTTGCCATGCGAACAGGGTCTCTCGCATGGGCAATCGCCGTATTCAACAGAACACCGTCAGCCCCCAACTCGAAAGCCTCGCTTACATCACTGGCCGTTCCCACACCTGCATCAACAATGACGGGATAATCCGGATCGCCTTCTTTTAAATACTCGAGGATGATCCGCAAATTATTTTTATTCAACAATCCCTGCCCGCTGCCAATGGGACTTCCTGCTGGCATGACGCTGGCTGCTCCAACCTCCTTGAGACGTCTGGCAGTGACCGGGCAATCGCTGGTGTAGCACAAGACTTTGAAACCGTCCGCCGCGAGTTCGCGACACGCTTCGACGGTCTGCACTGGATCAGGCAACAACGTCTTGCTGTCGCCGAGCACCTCAAGTTTGACCCAATCAGCGCCGGGGTTACCGAGCGTTTTAAGAATTTCACGCCCTAGGCGAGCGGCTCGCACGGCATCGGTTGCGGTGAAGCAACCTGCCGTATTGGGCAATAACGTGTACCGATCGAGGTCAAGAAAATCGAGGATATTTTGCCCAGACCGGTCGTAAAGACGCTCTCGCCTGACTGCGACCGTCACACAATCAGCCCCGGATTCGTCCAACGAATCACGCATTTGCGTCATCGTGTCGTATCTTCCCGTGCCCACGATCATCCGACTTTGCAGCGTATGCCCACCGACGATCAACGGTGAATCGTCCAATGGTGCCCCGTCGATGGATGAATTAACTGTCGTGCTCACGGACACTGCGTTACTCTCGCGTCTTTACGTTAATGAAGGGACGGGCAAAACAATTGAAAAGACGCCATCAATGAGAAGACGCCAGTTTGCGGCAAGCTTCACCAAGCCTGCAACCAGCTAGAACCTACACGCAACTCATCCCCCGCCCACCAATGTCACCAACTCAACTTGGTCGCCATCCTCAATGGCGTGAGTGGTGTACTCTTCTCGCGGAACCAGTTCCGCATTCACCTCAACAGCCAAATAGTTAGGCGGCACATCAACCCGGTCGAGCATGTACTCGACAGTCATCGATTCATCCAACTCTACTGATCGGCCGTTGACGGTGATTTTTATCATGCTCTGAATGTCTCTCAGCTTCCTTCATCGAAGGCTGCATCAAATGCACGGTTGCTTGGCGAGAAATCCAGTTTCTTGGTGAATTCACAAGCTTCCTTTGCACCAAACTCACGCTCCATCCCACTATCTTCCCACTCAATGGAAAGTGGCCCCTCGTACCCGATGTCATTCAGAGCGCGAATGATCTCTTCAAAATTGACACCACCACGACCTGGACTACGGAAATCCCAGCCGCGACGATAATCACCAAAGTTCAAGTGACTAGCATTGATGCCACTCTTCCCATCCAACGTCACGATCGCATCCTTGACGTGAACGTGATAAATACGGTCAGCGAACGTGCGGATGAATTGCACCGGATCAATTCCCTGCCAAATCAGGTGACTAGGATCAAAGTTAAACCCAAACTCGGGCCGATGCTCGAGCACTTCCAAAGCACGTTGAGCTGTGTAAATATCGAACGCAATCTCAGTCGGATGCACTTCCAGCGCAAAGCGAACACCGCACTCACCGAACACATCAAGGATCGGATTGAATCTCTCCGCAAGCAGGTCGAAACCCGCGTCAATCATCGATGGCGGCACGGGCGGGAAAGAATAGAGAAGATGCCAGATGCTGCTGCCGGTAAAACCATTGACAACATCAACACCGAATTTCTGAGCGGCTCGAGCTGTATTTTTCAACTCCTCAATCGCTCGCTCATTTACACCTGCGGGATCCCCATCACCCCAAATGTAGGGTGGCAGGATTGCCTCATGACGCTCATCGATGTTGTCCAACACCGCTTGCCCAACAAGATGCGCACTAATCGCATGGCACTGCAGGCCCGCATCGTCCAACAACTTGCGTTGATTATCACAATAATCATCTTCGGCCAATGCTCGATCAACCTCGAAATGATCACCCCAACAGGCAAGCTCAATGCCGTCGTAACCGAACTCGCTGGTCATGCGAGCCATTTTTTCGATTGGAAGGTCAGCCCACTGACCGGTAAAGAGAGTGACGGGTCGAGCCATGGGGGTCTCCGCTGTCATGAAAAAGAAGGGATGTAAAAGGCAGTGAATGCCGATTATTGTGCGCCAGCACCCCGCCCATCTGCAACATGCCAACGTTTTGCCACCCCCACCACGGCTTGGTAAACCTCGACAGCCTGCCCAATCAGCCGAGTCATTTCGGTTTCCACCCCCTATTTTCTTCCCAAGCAACGCATTTCAGCACCATGAGCGGCAAACGAACTCAGCAAAAACGCTGTTTTCTATGGATACATCGAGAACCACCGCAGCAAAAAACATCGCATCCAACAGGAATGACCTGCATCGTTGTTCGCACAAGCGACTTCCTGCCCCTGAGATAAAAAAACTCATCAAAAACACAAAGTTGCCCAGCAGACCCATGCCGCGACTTTACTTCTTCGCCAAATCAACAAGCATCTCGCACCACGGGACCCCAACGCCTAGCCACCGAGTCACTGCTGTCTGCATTGTCCTCCATCATCTGCCCAGACGGTAACCGCAGTCCTCAACACAGTGCCGCAGAACACAGTGCCGCAGAACACAGTGCCGCACTGACCAAGACGCAAACAAGCAGGACGCAAGCAAGACATTGGGTTCACAACGGTCCATTGGCTGAAGCAGTCAAGTTCATCACAGCCCAGGGTCACGTCCGTAGAACAGATGGTGATCCCATCAGTGGCCGTGCCGAGTATTTTTTTCCGCTCGCGCCGCTAACTTTTCACATCGAGCCCGAAAACTGCGTTCACGCTGTTCTTGAAGTGACAAACGAGTCGTGAACTGCGATTCTCTTGCAGATAGTTCATCTGCCCAACTCTGTATCCGTCGAATCAAATCGGCGGCATGTAGCGAAAGCCAGTCCTCGGCACCCACACTTGCACCGGCACCAAATTCACAGCCCGTCGTCGCTTTCTGCCTATCAATCTGGCGACTGCAATCAGACGAATCACCACCCACCTGCTGACTGCCGCTGCCATCGTTGCTTGAACTCAACGCCCGTCCTGCCGCAGAGCCTTCAGATTCTTCATGCACTACGTCGGGATCCTGCATGAACTCGGAGTCTCGAAAAGTTCCCCTGTCGTAGGCAAGCGAAGTCGCGGAAAGATCATGGCGGCATTCTTCATTCAGCCCAGTGCCTGACTGAGCGTGACTCCGCGAAGTGTCGCGTTGCAACAAACTTCCGAATGAGGGACGCCGCCTTGGTGCAACACTGTCACCTGGGCCTGCATTCCCCTGATCCTGCTTCGCCCGTGGACCATGCCTCGGCAGGGAACCGTGCGGCGCATCGATACGATGCAGTTCTACTGGCACCTGCCCTGAACGATTCAGATTGCTTATCGCACGACTTTCACGCCCCCCATCTGTGGTGCTTCCGACAGGATCGAACCTTTGCAAATCGGCAGAAACAGTGAGGCTACCACCGAGCATTCTTTTTAGAAATTCGGTATCCCGTTGCCGAACCGAACCAGCCCTTCTTCGAGGCCTTGCGAGCCTCGAATACGACGTGTCTTTATCGGAAGAAGGATTTGGCACCATGCTGGTGATCGGCAAAACTTGCAAAAACGGGAGAAAAACGGGGATTTACCTGAGAGGTTGATCGACACCCATCGTGTTCCCACTGCATTTTTCCGGTACCACCGGATAAGATATGGTCCGGTGATGTAGCGGTCGCAACATATTGAAGGTTGGTACGATCTGCAGCATCTGTGCAAATCACCTCATCCCCACCAGCGTTCTGGTTCCGTCCTTTTTTCCGGTGTCGAAAACTCTAATGCATCCAAGACAACTCACTCGACTGCATTCACGACTGCTGCTGACACTCGTTATCTGTGTGCTCTCGGCCTGCACATCCAACTGGCACCCGTTACATGCACAGGCCCCCGTTGCTTCGAAAAAAATCGATGTCGACCAAGCAATCAATCAAGGAGTTGAATTTCTCCGTAGCCGTGGTCAAACGGAAACGGGTGCATTCAGCCCTGAGACGGGTGCGGCGGTGACTGCATTGTGTGTCCGAGCCATTCTTGAACATCGTCCCGAAGCCAAGAATGATCCGGTCGTCGTGAAAGCGCTTAAATTCCTTGACTCAAAGGTTCAAGGTGATGGTGGCATCTATGCAAACGGTTCACGCTATCGCAACTATGAAACCTCCGTCGCGGTTGGTGCGTTATTGAAAGCGAATCAGGATGGTAATTACGACAGTGTTTTGAAACGAGCCGAAGCTTTTTTGAAGCAGATCCAGTGGGATGAAGAGGAGGGAATAGAGTCATCTGACCCTGCCTACGGTGGCGCCGGCTACGGAAAGCACGAGCGACCTGATCTATCGAATACGACTTTCCTGATTGATGCTCTCAAGGAACTGGGTAACAAGAGCGACGACGAAGCGATTCAGAAAGCTCTCAAATTTGTAGTTCGCACCCAGAACCTTAAAGGTGAAGGCAACGACACAAAACACGCAGATGCGATTGATGATGGTGGCTTCTACTATACGCCAGCGGCGGGTGGGCAAAGCCAAGCCGGGGATGACGGATCGGGTGGGCTCCGAAGCTATGGCTCAATGACCTACGCAGGTTTGAAAAGCATGATTTACGCAGGGCTTTCAGCCGATGACCCGCGTGTCCAAGCGGCAATGGCATTCATCAGAAAAAACTATTCGCTGAAAGACAATCCCGGGATGGGAAAAGCAGGTTTGTTTTACTACTACCACACATTTGCAAAAGCTCTGGATGCGGCCAACGTCGAGATCATCGATGATGCCGACGGCAAACCACACGCTTGGCGAGAAGAGTTAACCCAACAAATTCTTCGCATGCAGCAGTCCGATGGGTCTTGGGTGAATGATGAGAATGATCGCTGGATGGAAGGTGATCGCCAGTTGGTGACTGCTTATGCTCTTTTGGCTTTGGCATTTTGCCGGTCGTAAGGGACGACAAAGAACCTTTCGCAGTCCATTCCACCGGGCGATTTTACGCTCATGGGGCGGGTCGTCGTGCTGGGCAGCTAAATTAAAGGTACGGACCAATGCATGCTGGTTAAGGGTGACAAGTTTTTCTTTTGCAAGCCCGCTTCTGGGTCACCAATGTTTGATATCTTATAAATTGGGATGCCGGTGTCCGACCGCATCACCCAAGAATCACTTTCACCTCTCAGGCATTTCCATGTACCGAACCGCTTTCACGCTCTGTGTGACGTGCGTTGTATTTGCGAACGTACTCTGCATCAGCAACGCTCAGGAAAACGAGACACCAGCCAAAGGGACGGACGCTCAGACTCCGTGGGTCACGTCTATTTCCCAACTGGGAGAGTCCAGTTCTTGCGTGGCAAGCACCGGCGATGGCTTGCTGCTGCGAGAAGCCACCGTCTACAAATTCGAAGCTGCGAACCCGAATGAGATGACGCCAATCTATTCGCATCCTGCAGCCGTCTGGCAAGTGGTGAGCAGTCGCGACGCCAGCAAGATTGCAAGCGTGGACTACCGCGGCAATCTCGGTATTTATGACACCGAGAATCAACCGATCGCATCAAAGGGTTCCCCATGGCAAGCAGGTGCGAATGCCAAGTTAACGCTCCATGAAAAAGCTTTCGAACGCTGGTGCCAAGCATTAGCCATCACGCCCGACGACAAATTTCTCATCGCAGGGAATGAAGCCGGTAAATTATTTGTTTGGGATATTGCAACGGGGAAGGTCTCAAAAACAGCTGAGCTCGATGGGCACGCGGTTACCGGACTGGCTATCTCACCCGAATCCTCGCAACTTGCTGCCAGTGACGGTGCCGGACACGTCCACCTTTTTTCCTGGCCTCAGTTGGAACCTCAGGGAAAAATCAAATTCAGCGATGAAACCATTTGGTGCGTTGCATATACAACCCCCAGCACACTGTTAGCAGGAAGCAGTGACCGCAATCTTTATCAAGCTGAAGCCAAGGCCGACAGCAAAGCAGAGAGCGTTGGCAAAGGAAGTGACTGGATCACGCAAATCGCAGTCTCTCCCACGGGACGCGTTGCCGTTGCAGAAGTCGGTGGAAAAGTCCACTTTCCCCAAGCTAAGCCTGAAGCTAACCGTGGAACCGGAACCAAGTACACCCTCGGCAACGATTCGATGAAAGCAACCAGTGGTGTATGGGCGGTGCAATGGAACACGGCTCCCCAAGGCGATGAACAAGTCTTGGTAGGCACACGGAAGAATGGTGTTCTCGTCGCTGGTCGATCCTGGAAATGGACCGAGCCAGCCAAGCAGAAGGCACCCGCATCAACAGAAACAGAAACAGAAACAGAAACAGAAGAGACAAATTCTGAAAAAGACATGCAGAAGGAAGAGCCAAAGGAAACTGCGGAAAAACCTGAACCCAAAAAACCTGAACCCAAAAAACCTGAATCTGAAAAGCCAGCGGCTGAAAAGCCCGGGACTGGTAAACCTGCTGACCCCGAGAAAAAAGAATGAGTGACCCTAGGGTTGCCAACGAGATTGCCAAAGACGCCTCTCACGAGCAGCCGCAATATGTGGTTCGCTTTGGGTCATTGCGCACCCTTGGTGTGATGAACTCCCGACAAAGTTATCGTTATGGGGACGAGGTCGTCGCACGCACCAACCGGGGCACCGAGATCGGAACGGTGCTTTGCGAGGCCACTCCGGTGGCTTTCGAAGCCATGGAGGAACCGACTAAGGGGCGAATCATACGGCGAATCAGCAAAGATGACCGTACCCAACGAGAGCGAATGGAATCTGGCGCGGCGAAAGACCTGGCTGCCTGTCAGCGGTGCGTTGATGCGTTGAAGCTATCGATGGAACTGGTGGACACCGAGCGTTTACTGGGCGGTGAGCGGTTTATCGTCTATTTTCTTGCCGATGGACGAATCGATTTTCGCCAGTTGGTTCGGGATCTCGCCAAGGAGTTTCAAACTCGAATCGAGATGCGACAAATCGGGGTACGTGATGAGGCGAAACTACTGGCTGACTATGGAGATTGCGGGCAGCCAATTTGTTGCGCCAACTTCCTCAGCAAGATGCCGCCTGTCTCGATGAAAATGGCGAAACTGCAGAAAGCAACGCTGGACCCCTCAAAAATATCGGGCCGTTGCGGTCGGCTGAAATGCTGCTTACGTTACGAGTATGATACGTATGAAGAGATCGCCAAAGAGCTACCTTCTCCCGGTAGCCATGTGCTGACTCGGGAAGGGACAGTGAAAGTGGTCGCGCAGGACCTGTTGGCAGGTCAATTGACAGTCAAGACGGAAGACAATCGCCGGATCATCATTTCCGGAGAGGATGTATTGCAAGTTGTTTCCGAACAACATGCTTCAGAGAAACAGAAGAGTGAACATAAGAACAAGGCGGGATCCCGCAAGGAATGATTAACTCGCATTGAGATGCGAAGCTTGCTTTACCGCTTGCACCATACACGCCGAAAGTAAAACGAGAAAATGACGTCTTCATTGCAAGCGATGCGAGATTTACTGGCCGAAGACCAACGCTACAAACTGGATGCTTACCAGTTCATTCGTGAGTCGCTTCAGTATGCTCACGAACATATGATCGGCGAGTTAGCAGAAGATGAATCTGGCGAAAAAACCGGTCCGCGACACGTTACTGGTCAGCAGCTTTGTGAAGCGTGCCGTCTTTACGGCATCGAGCAATACGGGTACCTGACCAAAATGGTACTTGGCAATTGGGGTATCAAAAGCACCAGTGACTTTGGTGACTTGGTCTACAACCTGATTCGAATCGAGCAGATGCGTAAGAGTGAATCCGATCAGAGAGAGGATTTTAATGATGTCTACGACTTTGAAGACGCCTTCGAGCCTGAATTTGAACTCACTGCTAAAGACGAAGACTGAAATGACACACCGAGAACGAATGAGCAATGAACGGAGCAGGCTTACGCCCCTTCACTTGGCACTCCGTCACTTCATGATTTTGGCCCTGACCTGCTTGCTCGGATTGAATTGGCTACAGCCGACAAGCCGCTGTGCAGCTCAGGACCTACCTGACACCAACACGCAGGCAGAAGATACAGGAACTCTCCCAGAAACAGAACGGGCAGAGCGGCCGCGACCAGTGGAGGATTCTCGCAAAAGCTATCTTGGGCGTGTGCTGGCCAAACCGATGTCACATCTCGGCGCCCCTTGGCTGATCCGTCCGGAGCGTGAGGAGGAAGAAAGAGCCTCAGAATCATTCAAGCAACTCAAGCTCGCGAAAGGCATGAACGTGTGTGACCTTGGATGCGGAAATGGCTACTGGACGCTTCCCATGGCACGGGACGTGGGGGAAGACGGGACGGTCTATGCAGTCGACATCCAACGTGAAATGCTGCAAAAACTCAGGCAACGCTCCAGCAAGTACAAGCTGAACAACATCGAGCCTGTGCTCGGCAAAGTCGACGACCCCAATCTACCTGCCAACAAGGTAGACCTTGTCCTGATGGTGGACGTTTACCACGAGTTTTCTCATCCGGAATCGATGCTTTGGGGAATCCGGCGCTCCCTGACTTCGAAAGGCGTTGTGGCGTTGCTTGAATACCGCGAAGAGGATCCAGGCGTCCCTATCAAGCCGCTTCACAAGATGTCAAAACGTCAAATCCTGAAGGAATACAGTGCGAACGGATTCAAATTGGTGCGGGAATACAACAAATTACCGTGGCAGCACTTGATGTTCTTTGCCAGAGATGACAGTCCGCTGGAAAAAATTGAACCGGTACCGGCACAACAGGTGCTCAAGGATCTGGAGTAGAATCTGGCTGACACGATTCCCGACAGGAGTCGTTTGCAGTTCAAAACGAGCCCTGACAGTCATCATTCCAATGGCTTCGGTTCAAACTTTGATACTGTACCAACCGCCGCAGAAGCAGCCTGAACTCCAAACCGCCACTTTACCAAGCACCGTTTCACCGCGTGTGGCCCCTCGCATCGGTAATTGACAGGTGATTGCGAGGAACAGTTGTTAGACCAAATAGTCACGGTCAGCGGCGAGAAGAAATGCACACACGCACAGACAAATCGAGCGAAGGAATAACATGTCCATAAAAGTCCGTCTCAGCATCATGATGTTTCTCCAGTTTTTTGTCTGGGGAGTATTCTTTGTCACGATGGGGACATATCTCGCCAAGCTCTTTGAAGGTGATGACAAAATCAACTCCCTTATCGGTAGCAGCTATGCAACGCAAACTTGGGCGGCCCTCTTTGCACCCTTGATTGTTGGCTTTCTAGGGGACCGTTACTTCAATAAGGAACGCCTCAACGGCCTCCTACACTTGTTAGGCGCTGGCCTACTTTGGTGGGTCAGCACAATCAACGACCCCACAATCTTGTTTTGGGCCTTACTAACATTCTTTATCTGCTACATGCCGACGTTGGCCTTGGTCAACACGATCACCTTTCAAAATGTCGACAATGTGGAAACCGACTTTCCCAAGATTCGTTTATGGGGAACCATCGGCTGGATCGTGGCCGGGCTTGCGATCTCCGAGTCATTCTTTGGGCTCTTCTCATTCCCAATCCTTCCCTTCATAGAGGGTGGCGGCAGTACCAACGCCCAATTCCAGGTGGCGGCGATAGTGAGTGCAGTCTATGGCATCTACAGTTTCACGCTGCCTGCTTCTCCACCTGAAGGCAAAGGTGAGCCGGTCAATCTTATCAAGGTGCTGGGATTTGACGCGATCAACCTTCTGCGCAACCCATCCTACTTTGTGTTTGCCGTATGCTCCTTCCTGATCTGCATTCCCCTCGCGTTTTACTATGCTCGCACTGGTGAATTCGCCGGAAAAATGCATTTTGGAGACCAAACAGCTGGAGTTATGGCACTAGGTCAAGTGAGTGAAATTTTCTTCATGGCACTGGTTCCATTCTTCCTGTCAAAACTTGGTGTTAAACGAATGCTATTGGTCGGAATGCTGGCATGGGCACTTCGCTACGCCCTGTTTGGCCTGATGCCATCGGTGGGTGGCATGATTGTGTTGGGAATTGTGCTCCACGGCATCTGCTACGACTTCTTCTTCGTCACCGGACAACTTTACACTGACAGGGTGGCACCAAGAGAAATGCGAACCAGTGCCCAGGCATTGTTGGGACTACTGACCTATGGTGCGGGCATGCTGGTTGGAAACTACGTATTGGGCTGGTGGGGTGACCGTATCAAACTCGATCCAAGCACAAAGGCTGGTTGGGAAGCCGGCGCAGAACAATTCTGGCTGATGCCGGCGGGGCTTGCAGCGGGCGTTTCTGTCCTTTTCTTTCTGACCTTCTGGGACAAGTCTAGCGCTGCCCAATCAGGACCAACTGATGACAAGGATTCACCAGAAGACGCCAGCAATAACCCCGAAACGGCTTGAAGCCAATCAACTGCCTAGCAGTTGCGCAAAGGGATCTTCCGCTACCCCACCACCGTACTGGGGTGTTCAGACTTCGGCATACTTCACCAAGGCCTGCGTGGGACTGTGAGTCCTCAACAGCTCACGGAGAGCCAACGGCGCATGCATGGCACGTGTGTGTTCCGCCCAGGTGTCGACGGCCCGCAAAACATGGTTACTTCCAAGCGAATCAAAATAGCCATGCCACAACCGCCGGTGCTCGTAACCAAGTCCTCCGCTCATCGCGAGGTCGAATGAATGATGATCGGAAACGACTCTATCCTTGAACGCGCATGCAGCTTCGATCCACATAGGAATCGCGAGCAAGTCGCGGATCTGTTCGTCTTCGAGCGCCCATTCGGTTTTGCCATATTCTTGGCATAATTCAACCGAACGCGTTGCAAGTCCTGCAGATCGTCGACCCTCGACATAATCATAGAACCCGGCGTCTGCAGCACGCCCAAACCGTTTACTTTTGATCATAGCAACAAGTAGCGGGGCAGGATCCAAACGCTTGGGAAATGCCTGCCAAAACGCCCGCCCTGCATCAAACATAGTGGACATGCCAATCCAGTCGATTAATTCCAATGGTGACATTGGCATTCCATACCGCAACGCCGCATTCTCTATTCGCGCTGCAGAGATACCGCGACAAAGTAACGACATCGCTTCATTCAGATAGGGTGAAAGCAGACGATTCACAACAAACGCCGGACCATCTCCAACTACCAAGGGCTCTTTCCCAAGACGTTGAACATGACTGATGCACGCCTCTGTCGTTGCTGTATGCGTTTCACCTCCCGCAATCAATTCCACAGCGGGTCGCTCACCGACGGGCATGAAAAAGTGCATGCCACTGAACCGCCCTCGATGCCGTAAAGACTCGGCAATACGTCCGATCGATAAGGTCGAAGTATTTGTACACAACAGTGCCTCCTCACCAAAAACCTGCTCAACCTCAGCGAAGAATGCTTGCTTGACCTCGAGTTTCTCGATGATGGATTCAATCACAAGCGTTCGCGGGCGAGGTGCCTGTGACTCACGGTTGCAAAATTCGATCGCGGACATCGAGTCACTGATTTTTCGAATGCTGGAAACATCCCACTCGCCATCACTGAAACGAACTTGCTGAACGGCACGACCGATAGCATCTTCATCCTGATCGGCCAGCCAAACAGAGATTCCCGCATCAAGATGCGTCTGCAAGATCGCAGAACCAACAACACCAGCACCAATCAGGTACACACCAACAACTGCAGCATTGCCAGCAATGTCGTTCCCAGCATTCTCTAAGGACAACTTAGTCTTCTCAACGTTCACGGTGGATCAAAGGGAAAGAGACAATGCAACGTCAAAACCAGAAAGGACAACGAAGCAAGAGGCTGACAGGGCTTGTCAAAATCGCATTTTCAAATACGAAAAGATGAACAACTGGCAGTGGCAAGCCCACAGGACACCTGCAACAAAAACACATTAACTTCACACGGCGACAATGGCTACCTCATTTCCTCGGGAACCTTCGGCATGCCTCGCCTTTCTCAACGCAGTGCGAGGTGGGCTAAAAATCACACCCCCAGAACAATGGGTTCAAATCTGCCCCCAACTACCGCGGCTTTGCATGCAACACCGACGGTGCGGCGTCACGGTCGTTTGAAACTTGATTTTCAGTCTTTTCTGCAATCAACTCCGCCGTGACACGCCATGATCTTTCGCGACTTTTCTGATCTGAAAATCCAAGGCTATGGTCGCGATAGATCAACCGACGATCTGCTTTCAGATGAAGGAAACCTGCAGAGCGAGGGTCCACGCCTTTTTGATGCAGTAGGATCACTCGTGCGACATCAGCCACCTGCGTACGAATCCGCGTTGGCTTGGATCCCAAAGTTTGCCAAACAACTGCGGTGCGATCATCGGACATACGTTTCAAAGCTTGTGAACGCAGATCGATAGCACCGAGGGCATTCCCAACCAGCAATGCTGTGACCTGCGTTGCCGGCGATGCTTGCTGGCTGGCCCATGCACGTTCACACAACTCAAGTGCCATGGAGTAACATCCGTATCGCATGGTCACCAAAAGGCAATCGCGGGTCGCAGCTGGATCATTTTGCTGACGAAGCCATGCTTCAACCAAGCGTTTAAAAACCACAGGGTGCGATTTTGGATCCGGCCCCATGGCCGAGTTACTCAACGCAGTCATCAATCTCCAATTACAAGCTAGCTTGCGATGTTCGAATTGCCTGATTTCCATGAATAACAAAAGAGCCCAATCGAGATCATTTTCCGAGGGAAGTTTCCATGGATCGAAAAAAGATGTCGCAGGTTTCAGACCATCAGCATTTTCAGAAAAGCAAGCGCGAAGAGTATCGGAATGTCGATCCACTAATTGCTGGAAGAAATGCCTCGACACCCGATCGCTGCCCACGGTTCTTGCGAAATCCTGCCAACCAGGAAGATCAATGTCCTGCATTGGAACCTGCACGTTCACCAACAATTCCAATTGCTGTTGCTGATAACGCAAGGCGAGTTCCTCGATCAATCTCTGAGCTGCTACTCGCAACTCCACTGACTGATTTTGCGCACCACGCGTTAGCGCACTTGTGACCTCTGGATTGATATTGCCAGATCTTCCTAGCCCAGCGAGCAACAACTTTTCCGATGCCGAAACACGTTGATGGAAAAGTGGATGATCTAATTGCAGCACGAGAGCGTCAAAGCGTGAAGCAGCTTCATCACTTCGCAGCGAATCCAGCGATACAACACAACAGATCAAAAAAGGCAGGATCCAATGGCAAGCGAGAACGGCTTTCACCAGTTACATACTCCACGACGCTACAAAACACCAACTCATTGATTGCTCGCGAAACCGCGGCAGAGTCCATGTTGTTCCTGCTGGCTGCGGGCAACCTTTCAGCTTAAACAGCGTTAACGCAGAATCATGCTGGCTTCTTCGAATAACAGGCGCAGAGCAGATGACGGAAAGCCGCTAAACTGCACCATCGTCATAAACCTTCCTCCAGAGCCCCGAGTCGTAGTGAACAAGATCAGAACCATCTGCTTCGAGGATTCGGAAGTTGACAATCTGCGACCAATCACACTGGCCCGTCCAGCCTACGCAGTCACCAGCGCGAGTTTCCGGCTAATGGACTGGCTGAAACGCATCCCCGGCACACTGCATGGTCATGTGCGGCCCCACCTCAAGCAAATTCAGGAACTGGACTATGAGATTGAGGAATTCACCGGTCCCGTGGATCGAGATTCGGGCCTACTACTAGTCAACGCACGGATCGCCCCAACCGCAGGCTTGGACGTGCGTCTGCAGGAGTGGACGAGGTCGGAGTCGTCAAAGGTTGCGTTTGACCCCGAGACGAGTGCCGTAATCGTCGCTTTCATCTCAGCCTCGGACCTAAACCGTTTCCCCACTGATAAGCTGGGCGACCTGCTTGAATTCGCATCACAATTACCGCCGTCGATACTCGACCTTGATATTTTCCGGTGGCCGCATGATGTTATCCAACATCACATGAAAGAGATGCCAACGTCGATGAACTGGCGTTTAAGACATGAGGACTACACCGAAAAGCTAGATGGTGTTTTTACTCGAGGTGATGTTCAGATCGGAGACTACGCTGTCGTGGACACCTCTGATGGACCTATCCTGCTGAATGAGAGCGTTCAAGTCGGGCCATTTTGCTACCTGTCAGGACCCGTTTTCGTTGGAACTGGCACGCGGGTCATCGAACACGCGGCGTTGAAGGATGGAGTATCCCTCGGTCATACAGTCAAGATCGGCGGCGAAGTTGAGGCATCGATCATCGAACCTTACACCAACAAACAGCATCATGGTTTTCTGGGACACAGCTATCTGGGAAGCTGGATTAATCTGGGTGCCGGAACTTGTAACAGCGACCTGAAAAACACCTATGGAAAAATCAACATTCATTATGGATCGGCAAAGATCGCGACGGACATGCAATTTCTGGGCTGCTTCATGGGTGACTATTCTAAAACGGCGATCAACACGAGCATCTTCACGGGCAAGGTA
>Ga0315332_10000652_pt1 | contig 16709 bp, 13 predicted proteins | sample M110034915metaG_FD_203455 | JGI IMG/M metagenome (GOLD analysis project Ga0315332, IMG submission 203455) | Ammonia-oxidizing marine archaeal communities from Monterey Bay, California, United States - M1 100m 34915 | ecosystem: Environmental > Aquatic > Marine > Intertidal zone | place: USA...
CTCCACAGCTGGTAGGATCGGAGGTAAAGGTTACCGTATATGTCGGAGTGCTGGGGTCAGTTAACGTAATCGAAGTATTGTCCATACTGATGCACAATGGGGTCGTCGCGCTCCATACATTCCAGTTGTCATAGAAACCGCCATCCAGACCGGATATAACTATATTTCCCGAACCGTCTGACATGATACCAACGGAATCTATCTGTGTTCCATCATCATCATAGTGAAGGTCGTAAACTGTTGAAGGAGAAAGACCAGAAATTGTTATTGATCCATCAGACCCTCCACAAGTTGACAGATTTAGTGTTAATGTTACGCTAATCACAGGTGCTGCCGGATCCGTTAACGTGATCACTGTGGCAGCTGTTCCAGTGCAACCGGCAAGATCCACACTCCAGCTGTCGTAATCCCCTGCATCCAAACCGCTAATCACCAGATTACCCGAAACATCTGTAGTCACTCCCAGTGAATCGATCTGTGTGCCATCGTCGTCGTAGCTGATGTCATAAGTAGTACTTGGATCCAGTCCGCTGATGGTAATCGAACCGTCTGCATCTCCACAGCTGGTCGGATCGGAGGTAAAGGTTACCGCATATGTCGGGGCTGATGGATCCGTTAAGGCAATTGCTGTGGCAGCTGTTCCGGTACAACCCGCTAGATCTACTGACCAGCTGTCGTAATTCCCCGCGTTCAATCCACTAATTACCAGATTACCCGAAGCGTCTGTAGTTACTCCCAGTGAATCGATCTGTGTGCCATCGTCGTCGTAGCTGATGTCATACGTAGTACTTGGATCCAGTCCGCTGATGGTGATCGAGCCGTCTGCCCCCCCACAGCTGGTAGGATCGGAAGTAAAGGTTACCGTATATGTCGGAACTGACGGATCCGTTAATGTAATTACTGTAGCGTCTGTTCCCGTACAACCAGCAAGGTCTGCACTCCAGCTGTCGTAATCACCTGCATCCAACCCGCTGATCAACAGATTACCCGAAGCGTCGGTAGTTGCTCCCAGTGAATCCACCTGTACCCCATCGTCGTCGTAGCTGATGTCATAAGTAGTGCTCGGATCCAGGCCGCTGATAGTGATCGAGCCGTCCGCGCCTCCACAGCTGGCAGGATCTGTAGTTAACGTTACTGTAAAAGTGGGGGTAGAGACAATGGTTAATGTCATTGTTGCACTAGCGCTGACGCACGGTGAGAGATCCGTTGTCCAGGTCAAATCAACAGTACCTGCGGCAATGGCTAATGGTCCGGGTGTATACGTTCCGACCGGGTCCGTTCCGCCCGATGAGAAAGATCCATCACTAGACGATCCCCATGAGCCCGTTGTTGCAGACCCTCCTAACGAACCGGTTAATGTGAATGAATCTCCTTCGCAAATCGAATCGTCGGGACCGGTTGAAGCAGTTGGAACATTTGGATCAGCAACCGTAACATTTGATGTGCAGGATGTATTGTTTCCTGAAGCATCCTCAACAGTAAGCGTGACCACATTCACACCGACATCGGAACAAGTGAACGAGGTGATGTCCAAAGAAAGTAGAGAGATCGAACAATTGTCTGATGACCCTGCGTCTACATCTGAAGCCAATATTGACACGTTCCCCGTTGGGTCCAAGTTAACGCTGATATCTTGACAAATGGATGTTGGGTTTTCGTTATCGCTGATGGTAATCGTCATCGAGCAAGTACCAGTCAACCCAACAGCATCTGTCACTGTCCAATTGACTGTAGTCATACCTAAAGGATATGTTCCTGAAGCATCACCTGTGCCATTGAAATCGTTAACCAAGGAGGCAACAACACAATTATCACTTGTTACAGGAATAGGCACAGCAACCGCTGCATCACAGGATCCGGGATCATTGTTCGCTGTAATATCTGAAGGACAGGTAATTGTCGGAGCTATATTGTCTCCTGAAAATGTGCCACCAAATACCGAAACACACCCCAACGGATCAGTAACGGATATGCTGTAAGAATCTCCGTCAACAAGCCCTGAAATCGTAATCGAACCACCATGAGTAATAGGCGTTCCTGTTATTGTTCCAGCGCCCGTACTAGCTATAGTGTAATCATCTCCCGAAACTTCAGGCGAGCCTCCCGAAACTGAAATTTCTACTTCACCAATACAGAAATTCTCTACAGCACTGAAGACTACTTCATTTAAATATTGTACTGAAAATGCAGGCCCCATATCAAAACAACCGTCACCGTTTTGATCCCAGTGAATTACGCCATTTGGATCAGGCGGATTATCACTGTCATCTGCTGTTATCGGAACAAAAAATATAGTTCCTGCCAATCCAAATGCCGAAGGATTGCAATCTGAAAAATCTTGTCCTGTCCACAACAAACCTGTATAACAAGGGTCCGTTGCCGGATCTGGTGTTGATGGAGGACAATTGAAGAGCGCAAACATTAACTCAGATGTTTCCCCACTTTGTGGTGGAGGCAATACAAAATCGTTATTCGAAATAATTTCAAAACAAGAGACCGTATTATCACACACCCAAATAGTATCGCCAACAACAACAGTGCTACCCCCAGTTACATTAACCGTAAACGTCCCTGCATCAGCAGTGCATACAGTTTCCACAATATCAATACAATACGTACCAGTGGCGGCGGCAAAACCATCTAACTGGATCCAATAGGTCTGTCCGGGTACGAGTCCCCCTGCTACCAAAATTGAATTCACAGCAGCAATTGTGCCGGGGCCATCATCATTACAGCCATACTCAAACATTGATCCAGCACCTGGACAAACAGTTGGGTCTCCTGCTGCTGCACCCAGTAGATTAATGTGTGTATCAAACGAGGTTGCCGCATGATCTGTTGAAATGGTCACACTGCCTGACGGAGGACAAACAAAAGAAAACCAGACAGCTGCATCCGTAGTTCCACAAGTCATAGAAAAATCGGAACCGCTCGTAGCTATAAAATTGTCTCCCGTTGTACAAGCTGCACCAACGGTGAGTGGGAATGCTGTAGCACAATCATCATTGTTTAGCCATTGCGCGTTGACTCCTGAAAAAATGAAAAAGCTACAAGCTAAAGCGAAAATTGTTTTCATAACGGTCTACATTAAGTTTCAATCCTATTTAGTCTTAATTCGCTTTGCAGGTTTTACCAATTCTGGATTACTAATAATCCAATTCTTCAAAGCAAACTTAAACTCTATTGAATCTGTATAATCGATCATTTTGGGCAAAGTAGATGGTGTTAAGCCACCTAGGATGTATTCTTTCACAAAAGCCCTTTCACAATAAAGCTGGGAATCCTTATTCGCATAATCAACTGCTATTGGTAAGGGGGAGCTTTCTATTTTATTTGATTTTTCCAGTTTCTGAACAGCTGTGGTTTGAGATAAACACATGGCTACAGAACCTAATGATAATAGTGTAAGAATGACTATTTTCTTCATTACAATTGATTTTTCGAAAATCATCCGAAAGAAGTTACTAAAAATCTACCGAATTCTTCAGTATTTAGACGAAATAGATCAGAAAAAGTTGCACTAGTATTGCTAGACACAAAAGCCGATTCCTAATTAGCATTAGGTAAGATTTTATTTTGGTACGCTAGCTGCCATTGTTCTTTTGTTGCAAAAGAAAGTAAAAATGGATCATCCATGTTCTCAATTTTAAACTTTGAAATTTCATTTGGAGTATAATTCCAATTAGGATTCGGAATATCAAACATAAGCACTACCCGATCTTGTTTACTGTCATTCCACGCTTCGTGTTCAAAAGAATCATCAAAAATGATCAGTTCTCCCTCCTTCCATTTTCTTACTTCATCCCCCACTCTTATCCTACATAGCTCCCCATCAGGGACAATTAATGGCAGATGACAACGTAAAACCATTCTTGTATAACCTTTGTGTGGTAAAATGTGTGTTTTTCCTGGCAACCAAGAAAAATCACAAGAAATCATTTGATCTATATCATGAATAAATTTTGCAGTTCTTGGACATAAATCAGCATTGTGCAAGTTCTTCATTTGAAAAAAAACAAAGGTAAACACGCGCCAAGACACGTCTTTTTTTGCTTCGACATAATCCGGAAAAGTAATTAACCATTCGGATTTACTTTCTAGCCTTAACAATTCGATAAGCTCGTCTTTTATTACGTTAAAATTGCCAACGAGTTTATTTAAAAACGGAAAATCCTTAACGTCATAAAAATACTTTGGATTCTTCTCGGTTCTATCCATAATTGGTCGATTAAAATGCTAAAATAACATATCTTTGGTTAAAATAATAGCTTGTGAAATTATGGTTTAGTCTTTTTGATGAAACGCGAGAATACCGCGGAAAAGAAGCTCCTTACATTGAACCTTCTACACAAAAATGGAGTGCAGAATTTGAAGCTAATTATGAAGTAATTCTTTCGGAATTAAAGGCCTATCTAGAAAATCATAACCTGAAAGCTTATTTCAATACATCCATGGTGAATAACGACAGTACATGGAAAACGATTTCTTTAAGGTCTTGGGGAATTGAATTCAAAAAGCAACAGAAATATTTTCCTAGCACAACTGAAATTATCAATAAGTATCCAGAAATTATTTCATTGTCCTTTAACCTATTAAGCCCTAGCGGGAAAATACTCCCTCACTGCGGAGATACTAATGCGATTTACAGAAGCCATTTTGGGTTGGACGTTCCGGGCACACTGCCAGATTGCGGATTTTGCGTTCAAGGTGAGAAACGGTCTTGGGAGAATGGTAAATGGTTAATTTTTATGGATGCTTTTCAACACGAAGCATGGAATTTAACCGAAAACAACCGAATCATCATTGTAATGGATACGCTACGTGACGAATATAAAAGTCGCAAAAACAAAGTAAAATCAGTCGTTATCACATCCTTGTTTCTTCAAAAGCGAGTAGAGAAATTTAAACTGTTGCAAAAAGCGCCCCAATGGGCCATAACAACTACAGCAACAATATTAAGACCAATAGCATTATTGGCCATTAATGTTGTCAATTGGCTCCGGGTGTATTAAGCAGCCACATTTATACATTTTTAGCTGTTCTTCGAATTTGTTTAAAAAACAATTTCATCCTGAAAGGAATGAATAAATAAAACTTCAATAAATACTTACGGTAACATCTAGCTAACGTGACATGGTAAATAGCCGAACCACCTAGTGTTTTTTTCTTCGAAGAAATTTCATAGCCCATATTGTTAAGCCAAAAACCACAAATACATTCCACTTTTTCTAAAACTGTATTATCGAGTACATTCTTGTATTGACCAATCTTTGATTCACTCATCTTACTACTCAAACCACTATGAAAACTTTGTAATCGCTTAATAAAAGCAGGATCAACATCATTCTTTTTTTCGTCTAAAAAGTTTGCATAAATACCTGCTGTTTCCATCATGACTTCTTTAAACTCCAATCCAATAAAATTGCAGACAGTAGTCAATGTGTTTACCGTATCACGAACAAATTGCTCGTATTGAATTTTACAATGCTCATTCGTATGCAACAAAGCCACATTAGCATAAGAATCTCTCCATAATCCAGCCAAAAATATGGGATGCTGATTCCAGTTCAAAGACCTATTTTGCTTTGAAACAATGTTATCTCTAACATCTCTCGAGAGCACTATGTATCTGGCATCTGGGAAAATTACTTTTAGCTGCTTTAAATAGAAAAAATATTTGATCTGCTTATCAACAATTACCGCAATGTCTGATTTATCTTTCGTATCAATAAAATGCAAATAAGTAAGTTTAACCAGCCTTTGATAATTTAAAATAGAACGGTGGGAAAGGAGACTTTCTAGAAAAACCTCTCTTTTACTAAAATACAGATCCGTATTTTTTTCAGCCAATAAAAAAAACTGATCTACGTATTTCAATACGTCGCGTTCAGACCAAAGTTTTTTGTTCCGATACTTTTTCCAAAAATAAAGTGCAAATGGTTCCTCGCTTGGTGAAAGGATCTGAGGATGCAAATTCAGCATAAGGCTTAATAATGAGCTCCCCGTTCTTTCCGTACACAGTATAAAATGGACTGGAATACTATCCAGCTTTTCTTTTGAATAGACCATTAACGCAAATAGTTTACTAAAATTTTTTGTAGCCAAAAAGGAAGGTGAAAAGAAACTTTTCTAAAAGCAGCAACGATTATTCCTTTAGCTATTTTTGGCATTAATTTTATTCGAACTACCAATTTACTAAAGGCTGAAATAGATTGGGACGGCACATATCCAAACTCTGACCCTATCTTCGAACAGAAAACCTCTAGTTTCTGAATCGTTTTCTTATCGAGCTCTTTCCAAATACCGATCCTAGAATTAGTAATTGGTTGACTCGATAAATGATGCATGTTATCTAGAAACTTCTGTTGCTCTTCAGAAACTTCCTCCGATTCAAATTGATGTTTATACTGCAATCTGAAATCCTTCATTTCTTCTTCATACTGCAATCCAACAAACTGACAAATTTCTGCCAGAACCAAATCCGTATTTTTAATTAAACTTTCGTATTTCACTAATAAACAGGACGATTTATTTTCACAATAATACTTGTACAACACTTTATTTCTTCTTGCCCATGCTATTCCTCTAATAATGCCCGGGGAAACAAATTTAAAGGGTTGATTCTTTCTGATTGACACGAATCGATCTCGATAATCTCGGACTAAAATAATCTTCTTCGCTTTTGGATAACAGCGATCAATGACTTTTAAATAGCGAGAATACATGGGGTTCTTGTCGACAATTACTTTCGGATTTATTTTATTACCTACGCCATTATAAGAACGATAAATAAGGTCTAAGATATGTGTGATGGATTGTGGTTGCTGACTGATTAACTGTGCTAATAATTGTGTTTTGTCTTGGTTCCAACTGCCTTTTAGCTCTTTTTTTCTTAACCAGACATGCTCAGAAATCATTTTATAATCTTTTTCGCTAAAACTACTTTGATTTCCATATTTAATTCCCATTAAAACAAGAAAAACACTTTCTGGTGTACTCAGTATTTCGGAATGTCCATTGAGCAAATTGCTTAGCAATGTTGATCCCGATCTACCAGCACTTAATATAAACGCATTCTCCGTCATTTTCCTGTCACGACTTGTTTTAAGCGTTTTAACTTCACCCAAACAGGAAGGTAATATATCGGATACTCTTTGTAAATACTAAAATGTGCCAGTAAATACCACCTAAAATATTTAGCTACTGTAACCGCGTATTGACTTCTCGATTGTTTCTTCATTTCATACCCATATACCAAACCAAGGCTTCCACAAATCAACTCACTTAATCCGATCTCTTCAGCTGATAATTCTGTTTTCCAAGCCTCTAATCTATTTTGATAAACAGGCTTTGTTAATCCATGAAAATGTTCGTTGGCAAAATTTTTTGTTTTTTCATCCTCGATGGTTGTTGCGACATTTTCTACTATTCTATTTCCTACCGTATCTGATTCATAATTGATCTTCAAAAATTCGCAAATCCGTGTTAGCTCCGCTGACTGATTCTTCACTAAGTCCTCGTATCTAGTAATTAAACAATCTTCATTATCTTGAAATTTTACGAGCTTTTTATGAAAAATTCTCCACCGAAATGCATTAAAGGCAACATTAGTGGGTTTATTCAACGATTTTGATTTACGGCTTAATATATTAGCCCTATAATCTCTTGTTAAAACGATAAATTTCGGAGTTGGTGAAAGCTTTTTCAGGCGCTTATAATGAAAAGTATAATAGGGATTTTTATCAATAACGAGTTTGGTGTTTCCTGACTTTCCAGCAATCGTGAAGTTTTCAAATACCTGAGATAAAAACCCATGGTATGAGTTGTACTCGCAACCCTGAAAATCAATCTTTTCTGCACTTAAATCAACAAGGTCTCCTGGCCTCATTTTTTGATATATCGACAAGTATGATTTAGCACTATTTTCTAGTTGCTGATTTCTACCTCGAATGTATTTGTATCGATTCGCAAAAAATATGGTAATTGGTATTTCAGGAATTGCTTTTACTTGCGAGTTTGCATTAAGCATGGTTGTTAAAAGCGTACTTCCAGACCTTCCTATACCGACAATGTAATTCAATTGACACAATGCCTCCTTATTTCCAAATGAATTTTCAGTCATATCTCCTATTGATAAGAAACCCTAATCATGGTTCTTGAAATACTAAATCAAGTATTAAATACACCGTTATATTACATAAATTAATTCTGGACTATGCATTCTGCTCTAAATAAGCATTGAGCTCATTTAAATTTTCTTTGCATATCCCTCCTCTCACAATGAGTTTTCCTTCTGACTTACTAAATGCTTTAGCCGCCTTCTTTAACAATATGCTTTTTTTGTTGAACGTTTCTTTTGTTAAAACATACCACTGATTATCAATATTTTCCTGTCTTGGCATTTTAACATATCCCAACATTTTATTGTATCGCTGTGCACCACTATTTGAACTTAATATTCGTGCAAAAGACAAGTTACCAATGCACAATTCATTAAATATAAAGTCTAGCAAAATCAGTGACGCAAAAGTAGGGTATGGAGTTCCAACATAGTTTTCATCCCAAATAAATATTCCGCCCTCTCCATATTGATCGACGATATTGACTTCTTTACAATTAATAACCCCAATAGGCTTAAAATCAATTTTGATTAAGAAATAATAATTCAATTGATTATTTATACTCTGAAACCAAAGTTTCTGTTCTGCACTTGAAATTTTTTTTCTATAGGCCATCCGTGCTCGAATCGCAGGAGTATTGCGTTTATTTCTGATGAGTTCAATGTCCTCTTCTGTTATCCGCTTTAAGGTGATTCCATATTGGTCAAGACTAATCATACCTCATCTCCAATTGAATACAAAGGCATGTTTTGAACAGATTTAAAAACTTTGTTCAGGTATTCTCCTATAATTCCAATCGCCAGTAAAATGATACCTGTAGAGAAGAGGATGCTAACTATCAAAGCCGCAAAACCCGGTTCATCTACTTTTCCAATCAATTTCCGCACAATATAAAACGAGCCAATTAGAAAATTAACTACAGCAAATGTCATCCCCAAATACTTAATAAATCTCAAGGGAAAGTCAGACGAAAAAAGGACCAACTCTGTTGAAGTATTCACAAGACCTCGAATTGTGTAATTACTTTTGCCTCGCAAACCGGCGCGGTGTTTAATATTGACGAACTCCACCCTTTCCGTATTCCACAAAAATAGTTCGTCAATAAAAGAAAAACTATTCGCATTCTTAATGACTTTCTTAGCAAGTGTCGTTTTTAAAAGACGGAAACTCGAACCATGTACTCGTTTTTTACCTTCAATTAATTTGGCAAAAAATCGGAACACACTAAATAAAATAAGTCGAACAGGTCCTCTTTTTAAATTTGTATAATGTGCGTAAACCAAATCAGCATTGGATTTTTCTTGCTCTTCAATTAGCAAAGGAATTGATTCAGGATCTGACTCCAAATCATCATCCATCGTAATTACAAAATCACCTTCGGCCTTGTTAAATCCACACATGGTCGCTTTGTGCTGACCAAAATTCTTCGACAAACGAATCCCTTTTACAACTATTTGGCTTTGAGAATTTATCGACTTGATTATTTCCCATGTATTGTCTGTACTAAAGTCATCAATAATAATTAGCTCATAGTCAAGTCCTAACTTCTGCAAACTTGCTGAAATTCTTGAAACTGTTTCTTCAATAAACTCAGCAGAATTTAAAGTTGGAATAACCACGCTATATTTAAATTGATTACTCATGCTCCTGCTGTTAAACCACCGTCAAGTACTAAATTTGTTCCTGTAACCCATCTCGACGCATTCGATAAAAAATAGATACAGGCATTAGCCACATCATCGGGCTCTCCAAATCCAAGTAAATATCTTTTTTTATGCTCTTCCAATATTTCTGGCGGAAGACTATTGATTGTTTCATCAAGCACTTTTGTGTTAACTAAAGCTGCTTTAATACAATTAGATCTGATTCCTTTCTCACCATATTCTAAAGCCACCACTTTACTATACGTTTCAAGTGCAGCCTTGAATGCGGTGTATATGGCTCCTCCTTTATAAGGAAAAGAGCTAGATATTGAGGAAATGAATACTATAGAACCGTTATTATTAATCTTTCTTTTTCTCAGCAGTAAAGAAGTCAATTCAACTGGAGCATTGAAATTAATACTTTGGACCTCATTAATGTGTTTAGCTCCCACGAATGAAACAGGAAATGGTTTGATAATGCCAGCAGCATGAACGATCCCATCTATATTCTCTAATTGCTTTACCAAAGATGAGACGCCATCTTCACTGCATAAATCAACAACGATAGACTTATTTGCATTTGCAATTTGAGCTACTTCCTTCAATCGATTTTCATTCCTCCCAGTTACAACCACTTGAGCTCCAGCCTTAGACAATTCAATTGCACAAGAACGTCCAATTCCTGAAGAAGCTCCAGTTACCAGAATTTTTTTATTTACTAATGAAAATGGATTCGTCAAATCTCAAGAACTTTAGGGCAAATTACACCATTCGTTTCAATTAATGCATGCCCCCATGATAATCCTACGCCAAAACCACTCAATAATAAGTTGCGGGGGACATCGAGCTGATTACCCAATTCCGACACTATGGTTAAAGGTATGCTGGCACTGCTGGTATTTCCATACTGACTCAATGAATACGGAACTTTCATAGGATCAAACTTCACTTTCTTACGAATTGTCTCGTTCATTAATTTATTGGCTTGATGCATTACAAAAAAGTCTATTAATTCTCTATCAGCATTTATCTCATCGAGAAAGGAATTTAGAGATTTTGGAACTTTGGTAATGGAAAAATTAAAAACGGACAAACCATCTAATTGCAAATGCAGATCTGATCTGGTATTACCGTCTTCTCTTTTACGTTCAATCAAAGATTCTTCAGTTAACAAATGACGCATTCCGCCATGAGGAATTTTGATAGCTTCTTCACCAGACCCATCGCTGTGCAAATCAAAGGACCATTGATTACCTTCAGACAACTCAAGCAAAGTCGCAGTACCCGCGTCTCCAAAAAGAGGATAAGTACTCGTATCATTATAAGCACAAGTTACCGTTGACACATCACCGACTAATAAGAGTGCTTTTTTGATCCCTGTCGATTTCATAATGGATGCCGCAACGCTCAATCCATACGTGTAGCCAGAACATCCCAAACCAATGTCAAATGCCATGCAATCCTGCGGCAACCCCAGTTTGTCTTGCGCAATTACTGCGGTTGAAGGCAAATAGAAATCTCTACTTTGTGTCACGAAAATTTCCAACTTGATTTCAGAACGATCGCAATTCGTCTCTTCAAATAATTTTTCTGCTGCTGCACAAGCATAGTCTAATGTAGTCGTATACTTAGGAGCAACATGCCGTGTTTCAACACCTATTGTTTTGACCAGTAATCTCCGTTCCTTGTCATTCAATAAATCGTAATCGTAGTTAGATATCACTTGTTTTGGAACACAAGCAGCTATGCCAGAAACAGAAACGCCTGAAATTGAAAATCGCGCCATCTATTTTTTGGTTCTGACCAATTCAAAAAGATCACTAATTGTATTCGCAGCTTGTAAATCAGTGCCCGATAAAATCACGTCGTATTCTGTGTCAATTAATGCAATAACAATCAACGCGTGCATGGAGCTCCAATCTTCTATGTCTCTAAAGCTTGTTCCCGACTTTAAAGTTCCTGGCTCTACATCTTCAAATTCAACTTCTAATTTGCTAATAAAATCTTCTATTGTCATTTTAATACTTAATAATAGTTCCTGACCACGAATACCCAATACCAAATGCCGCAACTAACACGGTACTGCCCTTCTTGATCTTACCCTCTTTACTTGCTTTTGCTAATGCAATTGGAACCGATGCCGAAACCGTATTTCCAATATACTCCATGCAATTGTAAACTTTTTCGCTGTCTATTCTTAATTTTCTAGCCAACATTTTCAAAATAAATGCATTAGCCTGGTGAAACACGAACAAATCAATTTCTTCAAGAGTTAGATTATTTTTTGCTAAAACATCACCCACTAACGGCGGTACTTCGCGCATGGAAAATGAAAATATTTCAAGTCCGTTCATTTCCATGCGACCAAATTCTAATCCTCCAACTGCTTTGTGTTCTTCAAGCCATTCAGTATCTACAGGCGTTCTCGTATTGCTTCTTTTGACCATCAAGTTTGCTGCACCACTTCCATCCGTACCCATTACAAAGCTACCAATACCACGTTGGTCTTCGCATCTTGAAATCAAAGCTGAAGCACCCGCATCTCCAAAAAGCATTCTTAAATCTAAATCTCCTGGATGAATCACAGATGACGGTATATCTGCTGTTTGCAATAGCACATTTTTTGATTGTCCAGATGCAATCAGCGCCTTTGCTATTGCCAGACCATTAGTGAAACCCGCACATCCCATCGGAATATCCATTGCACCCGTAGCCTTATTTAATCCCAACCTATCCTGCATGATACAAGCTGTAGCAGGACCTTTGTAGTCCAAACCTTCTGTACAAAACAACAAAAAATCAATCTCCGACTTATCTATTCCGTGTTCATCAAATAAAACCAGAGAACTTTCGAAAGCTAGATCAGACCCGATTTGTCCTTCTCCTCTGATTGGACGTTCCCTAACACCTACGCGTTTAAATATTTCAGCTGGTGATAACGTTCCAAATTCAGCAAACAAATCTTCATTCGTTAACCTTTCTGACGGTAAATAATAACTGACCGCTTTTATACTAGCTGCGACCATTAGATTTTGCTTTTTAAGTTAATATATTTCTCGGCGGTAAGCAGATCCCCTTCTTCTTGGCAAAGGTTAATCAAACTGGTACAAATTTCTACTATCCGTGCTTTTAAGTTCTCTGATTGAATCATTTTTAACTTGCGTTTTAACTCTTTGTCTTTTCGCACTCGAAGGAGGTGCTCTTGCAGACCTACAATAGCCAATTCAAAAGCAGGTATGGCGTCTTTTATTGTATTCTTCCTGAGGTTGGCGTTACCTATGTTAATGTAAAATTGATACGAATCTTGAAAGGCTTTCGATTGCAATCCTTGATTATTCAGAGTTATGCATTCATCAAGTTTGCCATAAGTAATGAAAAAGTTTGATAGTTTATTGTAAGCAGGGGAATACGTTGAATCTAATTGAATCGCCAAGTTCATGTGCTTAACCAACTTATTTTCTAAACCATTCAATTCATTTTTGAGATAGTATCGAAATTCTCGAAGATTGAAATTTCCTTTTATGACACTATTATACAGCGAATTCCGCATATTTTCATTAATCATATTCGTAACATAACTCAACAATTGATTAGCTGAATTGAACGTTTTAAAAGTGTCAATTTCTTCATTCAAACGCTCATTTAAATTCGAACTTGAATAAAACGATTGTAATCCACTTTGATCAATCGCACGATCCATAGATTGTGTTAGTTGTGTAATAAAAGATTCAGTGTCCGTTGCGCTTTTGGCCAATGAAATTAATTTGGGTTGTAGACCATTCTTAAATCGAGAATAAGCAATAAACATTCCTTTGTTCTTTGCAAAAAAATCTATTGGTTTCGTCGAAGAATAACTAAGCGTATCTGTAATTCCATTTATTAAATCATATAAAGGATAAATTATTTTAAACTCTTCTAAATAGGTATTGCCAACATTGAAATTAGCCTCCACATAATTCGAGTCCAAATCTAAAGCCTTGCGAAAATTAATCCGTGCTGAATCGACATCGCCCTTATAAAGAAAATACATGGCGCCTAAGTTGTTGAAACTAACAGCGTAGTTACTGTCAATTTCTGTACATATAGTAAAATGATAAATGGCCTCATTGAGTTTCCTATTAAACGCCTCTTTCTGCGCTGAATTCGACCCTTGATTATTTGAAATATTCGCTTGCATTTTGCGCACATTTCCCGCATAATATTGAGCTAACAATGAATGTGCTTTTGCGGATGAATCTAGATTAATCATATCTGTTTCATATAAAATTTTTCGAGAGGCCCAGGCTGGATTTCTTTGTAATACAGTAATTAACGACCCTATTAAAATTAAAGCCAATAAGATTTTAACACCAGATACTTGCCACTTTATTCCTGATTTCCAAATTCTATGCAAAGCATACGCAACAATTATGCAAAAACCAAGACTGGCTACAAAGGCAAATCGCTCAGCAATAATTCCGACAGCTGGAAATAACAAATTACACGCACCGCCAATTCCTAAGAAAAAGAATACTATTCCAAATGCCCAAATTTCTCTCTTTTTAAAGCGCCAAATTATGAACAATACAGAAGCGACCATTGCAAAGCACATGAACCATGTTATCGGGTTAGACCAGGTTGCAATCTGGACTTGATCAAAACCATAATAATATCTAAGAGGATACGGAGCAATTAGCATTTTTAGATAATAAAAATTACTATAAAAATACATTGGGATACGATCCATAAATGAATCACTGAAATATAAAGGATTCTCAAAAAATTGCATTTCCCGAGAAACTGCTTGATCAATAAATCCGGACTTAATGAGCTTAAAAGCAACGAAGGCAAAAACCAAACTTCCGATAAAAATAAAGAAGTGCTTCCAATTTATCTTTCTTACATAAACTGCAGTTAGTAAGGCAATAGGAATAAAAACTATTCCTGTTTTTTTACATAAAAGAGCAAATAAAACCAGGACAAGGGCACTTAAAAAGTTCCACCATTTACGGGTATCTAAATATTTTAACAATTGAATTATTGCACCTAAACCAAATGACAAACACAACAACTCATCTCTGGATTTTACGTTATTGACTACCTCTGAATGGAGCGGGTGAATCAGAAACAAAAGCGCTACTAAGGCAGCAAAACCAATATCTAGTTCAGGCCAAGCTAAACGAATGAATCGAAAAATTAAAAAAACAACGAAAGCATAAAACAGAATATTGAAAAAATGCGAGGCATAAGGATTACTTCCAAAAAATTGATACTCCACAGCAAAAACGGATGTTACTACGGGTCGATACGAATAGCTTTGTTTTTTATTAACTGCGAAATGAGAGGTGAAAATTTTTGGTATTCCCTTAATCCCCTTTTCTACATTGGGATGCCGACTAATTAGGTCCTTATCATCATCTGAATCACCAAAGTATTCGTAAGTAGTTGTGACTAAATCATCATCCATGGCATACTTATTTTTTATGGTACTACCATAGAAAACGAAGCTGAGAATTAAAATCAGGCTATAGCAATGCCACGTTTTCAGAATAAATACGGACTTGTCTATACTATTAGCTTTCTGCGTCATGAATCGCAAAATTATTCATTTTTTTGAAGTAAACTTTTCAACATGTGTAAAGAATTGGAATCTCTGTTTTAGATTTACAGTATGGATTACCTCAAATCTTTAAATAACTCACAAAACGAAGCAGTAAATAACCTGGAAGGGCCGATGATGGTAATTGCAGGCGCCGGCTCTGGAAAGACTAGAGTGCTCACCTGCCGAATTGCCAACCTGATTCAAAACAATGTAGATCCATTCCACATTTTAGCACTGACTTTTACAAACAAAGCGGCTAAAGAAATGAAAAAAAGAATAGGTGAAATTATTGGTGATCAAGAAGCCCGAAATATTTGGATGGGTACCTTTCATTCAATTTTTGCCCGAATTCTTAGAAAAGAATGTGAAAAAATTGGTTACCCCAAAAATTTTACGATTTACGATACACAAGACTCTAAAAGTCTTATTAAAACGATTGTTAAAGAATTTCATTTGGATGATAAATTGTACAAACCAGGCATCGTTTACAATAGAATTTCTTCAGCTAAAAACAACTTGATTTCTGCAACCGCATATACTAAAAACACAGATATTATTGCAGATGACAGGATGAACAATCGACCTAAATTGGGTGAAATCTATATGGAATACCAAAAGCGATGCTTTAAATCACATGCAATGGATTTTGACGATTTACTTTTTAAAACCAATGTACTCCTAAAAGACCATGCGGATGTACTGCATCGATATCAGCATAAATTCAAGTACATTTTAGTTGATGAGTACCAAGATACCAATTACAGTCAATACCTCATTGTTAAAAGACTTGCAGCCTTAAACGAAAACCTTTGTGTAGTTGGTGACGATGCACAATCCATCTATGCATTCAGAGGTGCAAATATTCAGAACATTCTTAATTTCAAAAAAGATTACCCTGACTTTAAGCTTTTTAAACTTGAACAAAATTATCGTTCAACAAAAGTCATCGTTGACGCTGCTAATTCAATTATATCTAATAATACAGAGCAAATTGAGAAGAAAGTTTGGACGGCCAACTCAGAAGGAGATAAAATAAAAGTTTTCAAAGCAGCCACAGACAACGAGGAAGGGAAAATAGTGGCTAATTCTATCTTTGACAATCAGCAAAGAGAACATGCTAAAAACCTTGATTTCGCAATTTTATATCGAACAAATGCACAATCACGTTCTTTTGAAGAGTCCCTAAGAAAACTAAATATTGCCTATAAAATATACGGCGGTCTTTCATTTTACCAAAGGAAAGAGATTAAAGACTTACTATCCTATTACAGATTAACGGCAAATCACAATGATGAAGAAGCATTAAAACGAGTGATTAATTATCCAAAAAGAGGAATCGGTAAAACCAGTTTGGATCACGCTATG
>Ga0315332_10000655_pt1 | contig 16703 bp, 12 predicted proteins | sample M110034915metaG_FD_203455 | JGI IMG/M metagenome (GOLD analysis project Ga0315332, IMG submission 203455) | Ammonia-oxidizing marine archaeal communities from Monterey Bay, California, United States - M1 100m 34915 | ecosystem: Environmental > Aquatic > Marine > Intertidal zone | place: USA...
GTCTCCCGAGTTCGACAAGCGGGTCTCTCCGAAGGACTCGTTCATGCGAGTCCACCTCGGTCGAAGCCCAAGGGCATTGCCGATCGGCGCCCGACCTCTTCCTCGGAAAACCGGCCCAGAATCCGTTCGACGACCCGCACGACCGGGCCTGCCGCCACCACGTTCACGACCGCGTGGGCAAGACCGACCCCGAGAGAGTCGACCCCGATCCACGAAACGCCCAATAGAACGGAAAGTATCGTCACCGTCGCGATCCCGTACACCAACGTCATTAGCAGCACGAAGGTTCCCACCGACAGCGCACCGGAGAGGTCGAGTTGTCTCGCCAGGACCGCGGCGGCCGAGAAGGTCATGAGCCTGAGGAAGGCGTGTTGCCCCATCAGCGAGCCCGAGACGAGGTCCATCGAGTACCCGAGCAGGACCACGAGCACAGCGCCCGAAACGACATTGGGCCAGCGCAGGCCGATCCCGACGACGACCAGCCAAGCCAGGTCGGGGCACCACGGAGGAGGGAGCGCGCGCGCGAGGGCCCCCTGCACGATCAGCGCCGCGATGCCCAAGAGGAAGACCGCGGAGGCCGACTTCATCTCTGACCCCCTCCTTCGGCCACGACCGCCCCAACGGATCCATCGACGCGCGCGGGCCCCTCCAGGTCCGCGTCGGGCCGATTGGGTCGGTAGAGCAGATCCATCTGGGGGCCTCGACGCAGCAGCACGAAGACCTGCTCGAGCTGCCCCAGGTCGACCGCGGGTTCGACCTCCGCGATCCGCGTGAGCCGCCCCCCCGCCTCCCGAAGCGCCGTCACGCGGCCCAACCTCAAGCCCTTTGGATAAATCCCACCGAGCCCGGACGTAACGACCTCGTCGCCGTCGACGACGTCCGCGCCGCGCACCACGAACTCGAACTCGAGCCGATCCCGTCCGACGCCGCGCAACACGCCCCGCGCGCGGCTGCGTTGGATCACGGCGTCGACTGCACTCTGTCGGTCGAGCAGAAGCATCGTCTTGGCCGCGTGCCCCGAGGTCGCCGTCACGACCCCAACGACGCCTTCATGCGTGATGACCGGCTGACCCGCTTCCACGCCATGCCGGCCACCACGGTCGACGAGCACCGAACGAAACCACGGAGCCACGTCGAGTCCTACGACCTCGGCCGGCAGCATCGGGATCTCGACCTCGTCCCGCATCGCGGCGATCCGCGCGAGGTGCCCGCTCGCCACGAGCGCCTCCTTGAATTGAAGGTTCTCCGCTTCGACCTCCGCGAGTCGCGTACGCAGGCGTCGATTCTCTCCACCGATGCCGACGAGCTTCATGTAGCGCTCGTAGAAAGAACGAACCCAGTCGATCGGCGAGAAGACGATTCGCTCGAGCGGAGCCGTCACTTCCAGCATCACCGACTGCCAAGCCGGAAGATCTCGCCGCCCTTCCGACACCGCACGCCGATCGCCGACCATCGATATGACAGTGAGCGAGAGCAGCGTGGCGACCACGAGGGGAACCGCCAACCTTTTCAGCAAATCCCCCAAGAGCGCTCCGACGCGGGCAGCGGGAACACCCCGGCCCCTAGAGAATCATCCGCAACTTCGACCGGTCGAGCCTCGACCCGATGCCCGGATTTACGCTTCGACGGCACGCTCCCCCCTCGCTTACCCCATCCGCTTCGCGCGGAGCGTTCCAGCCTCCGTTGGCGGGGTGCGCAACCGGAAACCTGCGAAGCTAGCCGGCCGAAGAACGAATCGTGACTTCCTTGAGCAGGCGGAGTTCGTCCAAGCAACGCCCCGTCCCGACCGCGACCGCCGTGAGCGGATCCTCGGCCAGCATCACGGGCAGACCGGTCGTCTCGCGCAGCAGCACATCCAGGTTCGCGAGCATCGACCCACCGCCGACCAGGACGATGCCCTTGTCTACGATATCGGCAGAAAGCTCAGGCGGAGTCTTCTCGAGCGCCATCTTCACGGCTTCGACGATCGCGTTGACCGGCTCGGCGAGAGCCTCGCGTACTTCCTCACTCTTGATCTCGAGCGTCTTCGGAACGCCGAGAACCAGATCTCGGCCCTTCACTTCGATCGAGTCCATGTTCTCAGTCGGGTAGGCCGTCCCGATCCGGATCTTGATATTCTCTGCGGAGCGTTCCCCGATCAGCAGGTTGTACTTACGCTTGACGTAGTTGATGATCGCGTCGTCCATCTTATCGCCACCCACTCGAACCGAATTCGAGTAGACGACGCCCGAGAGCGAGATGACGGCGACCTCCGTGGTCCCCCCGCCGATATCGATGATCATGTTGCCCGAAGGTTCGGTTACCGGCAGTCCGGCGCCAATCGCAGCCGCCATCGGCTCTTCGATCAGGTAGACCTCCCGTGCTCCCGCGAGCATTGCGCTCTCACGAACGGCGCGCTTCTCGACCTCGGTAATACCAGAGGGAACGGCGATCACGATCCGCGGACGCACCATCGTCCGGCGATCGTGCACCCGGCGAATGAAATAACGCAGCATCGCCTCGGTGATATCGAAATCAGCGATGACCCCTTCCTTGAGTGGTCGGATCGCGACGATGTGTCCCGGCGTGCGGCCTAACATATCCTTGGCCGCCTTGCCCACAGCGCGGACCTTGTCCGGTCCGCGCGCGTCCCGGGAGACCGCGACGACCGAGGGCTCCGAGACCACGATGCCTCGCCCTTTCACGTAGACCAGCGTGTTCGCTGTGCCGAGATCGATCGCGAGATCGCTCGAAAACCACCCAAGGACGGTGTCAATGATCAAATTCCCACTCCTCTTTTCAGCTCAGCTCGGCTCTCGGTCAACCCGCGACGGATTTCTCGGGACCCCAGCCGGGGGATGCCAAAATCGAGCAGAAAATCCAGCTAACTACCTGAAAAATCGATACGTTTTCCACACGCCCCGCCGCCAGAAAATAACAGCGAGGGCGCGCGTGTTCAACTTCAAAGTGCAGTGATACCGGCGCATCCCCTGCTGCGGTCGCCGATCGACCGACTCGAACTCGAACGGCTTGCCTCGGAAGCAATCGGTTTCGTACTCTACCGCGCGCACCCGTCCCTATTTTGCCCTACCACGATCCCACCCCGGGATCCGAGAGGTCCTCATTGCTCGAATCGTTCCGCAAGGGTCAGCGCTGGCTGACGCTCCTCTTCGTCGCGACGATTGGTGTCGTCTTCGTCTTTTTCCTGGGGGTCGGAGGCAGCTTCGGCCCGGGTACCCCCACGGGTGGAGCGGTGGTCGAGTTGGATGAGATTCAACTCACCAGCCGCGACTTCACGCGAGAGAGGCAATTCACGGAAAACCAGTTGCGAGAGCAGTTGGGAGACGCCTTCGACCAGGCCGGGGCTGAGCGCTACGTCGATTCGCAAGCGCTGTCGCGAATGATCGACACGCTCGTGCTCGCCGAGGCCGCTCGAGACCTCGGTTTACACGTGACGACCGACGAAGTCCGCCGCCTGGTCCAAGAGAGCAGCGGCTTCATCGACGCGGAGGGACTCTTCGATCCCGCGGCTTTCAATAATTTTGCCGAGCGTGAGTACGGAACGCAGCGGGCTTTCATCCGCTCCTTCACCCGTTCGCTCCTGGGGCAAAAGCTGATCCAGGTCCTCGCGGCGCAGACGGCCGTCTCCGATGCGGAAGTAGACCTCTGGACGCATTACGAGCTCGACCAGGCGAGAATCTTCTACGTGGCGATCGACGGGTCCTCCGCCCCGGCTTCCGAGTCCCTCTCCGAGGAAGCCGTGGAAGCTTGGGCGGTCGAGAACGAGGCTCAGCTCAGGCAGACCTTCGGCGAGCGCGCCGAATTCCTCTCGATGCCGGAGCGCGTTCGCGCGCGGCACCTGCTCGTCCGGCTCCCCTCCGATGCCGACGAGGCAGAGGAAGAAGACGCGCGAGCCCGCGCCCAGGCCGCGCGAGACCGAATCGACCAGGGCGAGGATTTCGCACTCGTCGCAGAGGCCCTCTCCGAGGATGTCGGCACGGCCGGCCTCGGCGGGGACCTGGGCGTGTTCGCTCGGGGCGACAACGACCCCGAGCTCGAAAGCGCCGCCTTCTCTCTCGAGGAGGGAACGCTCTCCGAGTTGGTTCGTTCGGCGTACGGCTACCACGTCCTCCGCGTAGAGGAACGCCTGCCCGAGGAGGTTGCGACCTGGGACAGCGCTCGACCGTCGCTTGCTCGCGAAGAAGCCGAGCGCGCGCGCGCCCAGACGCGGGTCGACGAGCTCACCGACCGACTCATCGAAATGGTCGACGCAGGGGGCAGCCTCGAAGAAGCCGCACGCCTGGAGGGCCTGACCGTCGAACGGCCACCAGCGCTCACGCGTCGGCCCGATGGATTCGTCCCGGGACTGGGCGCGGCTCCCGACCTGCTCACCGCCGCCTTTGCGCTCGCCCCAGGGCAAAGCAGTCCTGGAGTCTTCGAGATCCAGGGCCGCCGCGTGATGATCGAAGTGGTCGGACACGACATCGCAGAACCGGATGCCGTGGCGTTCCAGAGAGCCGATCGGCGCGAACAGGTGCTGATCCGCAAACAGAACCAGGCGATCAGCACCTGGCTGGGCGACTATCGACGTCAACTCGAGTCCACCGGCCGGCTCAGAGTGAACGCTGAGCTCGCGCTCGGCTCGAGCTGACGCAGCGTTTCACGCACACTCACCCGCGACCTCACCCGCGACCTCACCCGCGACCTCACCCGCGACCTCACCCGCTTCACCCCGAAATCCGCCCAAACGGGAGCGGCGCCGGACTAGGCGAACGACTCCTTGCGGTGCCTGATCAACTCCATGAACTCGTTGCGGGTCTTGGAATCGGACTCGAAGCTGCCGCGCATGGAGCTCGTGATGGCGAAGCTATTCTGCTTCTCGACGCCCCGCATCATCATGCAGAGATGCTTCGCTTCGACGACGACGCCGACCCCTCGAGGCTGCAGGACCTGCTCGATGGTCTGCGCGACATCCATGGTGAGACGCTCCTGAACCTGGAGACGACGCGCAAAAATCTCGACGGTCCGTGGAATCTTGGACAGCCCCACCACCTTGCCGTCGGGGATATAACCCACGTGGACCCTTCCGAAAAAGGGCACCATATGGTGCTCACAGAGGCTGTAGAAGTCGATGTCTTTGACTAGGACCATCTCGTCGTAGTCAACGTCGAAAAGAGCCCCTGTGAGGATTTCCTCGGGCTCCTGCTGGTAGCCCTGTGTAAAAAAGCGCATCGCCTTCGAGACTCGACTCGGCGTCTTGAGCAGCCCGTCACGAGCGGGGTCCTCCCCGACCTCCTTGAGCATGCCCTCGACATAGGCCTCCATCGGGTCCGGCGCGTCGCCAGAAGCACTCATTCAGATCTCCGTTGCAGAGCGCACCGCCAGCGCGCTCACAGTTCCCGCCAAGATTGGACGCTCCTCACCTCGGCGCGGGGTCCGATGGCGGGGCCTCCGCGCAGCCGGACTCGTTGGAGAGTGACCGCGGAAGGGGCTGAAATGGGACTGGGACGCTAGCCCGATGAGCGCGTTCCGTCAGAGGTCGAGCAATGCCCGCCTCTCCGGCTCTCGATACGCCGACGGCAAGGGTTCCCTAGGGAACCTTCCTGCACAGAGTCCTCGTGCCGATGCCGGATGCGCCGGACCGATCCACCGATCAGAACTGACGGATCAGACCTCGCACGACACCGCGAATTTCGACCTGAGAGGCATGGAATTCCATCTCGGACATATTCGCATTGGCGGGGACAAGCCTCACCTCCGCTCCATTGCGATAGAAGCGCTTGAGCGTGGCCTCGTCGCCGTCGACCAGCGCCACGACCGTCTCCCCGTTGCGCGCCTCCTTACGCTCTTCGATCACCACAAAATCGCCGTCACAGATCTGATCCTCGATCATGGAGTCGCCCCGGACGCGCAGCACAAAGTGGTCTCGACGGCCTGGCAGCATTTCTCGGGGCACCGAGAGTTGCTCCGCCACTGCGGCATCGGGTTCGATCGCCTCGATCGGTCGGCCCGCAGCCACTGTGCCGAGGATCGGCAGCTGAATGCTCTCCGAGGCGGTTTCTGCGGGAACCGGCTCCACCGATCGTGAGCGGTTCCAGGCCTTCCTGAGGTAGCCCTTGTCCACGAGGTGTTTCACGTGTTTGTGGACCGTTGCGACCGAAGACAGACCGAAAGCCTCCGCGATCTCCTCGAGACTCGGAGAGAATCCCTGCTCCGCAACGAACCCCGAGACAAAATCAAAGACTTCCCTTTGTCGCCGCGTCAATGCGGCGGATCGAGAGGGCCCACTCCGCTCGTTTTGTGTGCCGGGCGCCCGGTCGGACATTTTCTCTACTCTCCCTGGCTCGTGTCGTTCGCTGATGTCGTTCCCACTCGGGCGGTTTGCGTCTCGATCCAAGTCGGCCTCTTCCAGATTTCACAATTTCACAATTTCACAATTTCACAATTTCACAATTTCACAATTTCACAATTTCACAGTCGACCAGTCGACTGGCAGCCGAGTCCGACCGGTCCCGAGACGAGCATGAGAGCTTCGTGCCCGATCTTCGATCTATTTTCGCCTACAGGCTGACGAAATTCTGGCGAAAGTCAACTTCGGGGGCACCCGGCTCCTCGACTCCTGCGCTTTTTTTTCGGCGCTCTGGTTGACTCGCCCCCGGGAGCGTTTAGCTTGCGCCGCCGTTGGCAGTCGGGTTGCTCGACTGCCAAAGATGCCGGCGGGGCCTTGCTGCCTGGGCGGCTGATCCCTGTGGCTGATTTCGGGCTCGTTCCTCCCCAGGCGGTGGGCCCGAATCCCTTCAATATCCGGCTCGATCGTACCCACGGTCGGGCCCATGCTCTCCGGCGAGTCCGGAGCGCGTCCGCAACGACCAAGCGGGCGCGAAACGAGAGGCGACCCATGAAGATCCGTCCGCTCCAGGACCGAATTCTCATCAAGCGCGTGGATGAGGAAGAGACCACCAGTGGGGGTATCATCATCCCCGATTCCGCCAAGGAAAAGCCCCAAGAGGGACAGGTCGTGGCCGTCGGCCCCGGCAAGACCCTCGACAGCGGCGAAGTTGCGGAGCCCGGCGTCAAGGCCGGCGACCGCATCCTCTTCAGCAAGTACGCGGGCACCGACGTGACCGTCGATGGCAGCGAGCACATCATCATCCGCGAAGACGACGTCCTCGCGATCTACGAGTGAGATTGATTCCGTTTTAGGAATCCCATCACTCATCCCCATAAAGGAGAACGAAACATGGCCAAAGAAGTCATTTTCGAGCAGGACGCCCGAGCGAAGATTCTCGACGGCGTAGACGGACTCGCGAACGCGGTCCGCGTGACGCTCGGCCCGAAGGGTCGCAACGTCATCATCGACAAGAGCTTCGGCTCCCCCACGATCACCAAGGACGGCGTGACCGTCGCCAAGGAGATCGAGTTCGAAGATAAGTTCGAGAACATGGGCGCCCAAATGGTGAAGGAAGTCGCTTCCAAGACTTCCGATATCGCCGGTGACGGCACCACGACGGCCACGGTCCTCGCTCAGGCGATTTTCCGTGAGGGCAGCAAGCTCGTCGTTGCGGGCATGAACCCGATGGACCTCAAGCGCGGCATCGACAAGGCCGTGAAGGCGATCGTCGGTGAGCTCGGCAAGATCAGTAAGCCCACCCGCGACGCGAACGAGATTGCCCAGGTCGGCACGATCTCGGCCAACTCCGATGAGACGATTGGCCAGATCCTCGCCGAGGCAATGGGCAAGGTCGGGCAAGAAGGCGTGATCACGGTCGAAGAGGGCAAGAGCCTCGACACCGAGCTCGACGTCGTCGAGGGCATGCAGTTCGACCGCGGCTACCTCTCGCCCTACTTCGTCACGGACCCGGAAGGCATGGAAGCCGTTCTGGACGAGCCGCTGATCCTTCTCCACGAGAAGAAGATCAGCAACATGAAGGACCTTCTTCCCCTTCTCGAGCAGGTTGCTCGCGCCGGGAAGCCCCTTCTTCTCGTCGCCGAAGACATTGATGGTGAAGCCCTTGCCACGCTCGTCGTGAACAAGATCCGCGGCACGATCAACGTCTGTGCCGTCAAGGCACCCGGCTTCGGCGATCGCCGCAAGGCGATGCTGCAGGACATGGCGGTCCTCACGGGCGGTCAGGTCATCGCAGAAGAACTCGGCCTCAAGCTCGAGAACGTCACGGTCAAGGACCTCGGTCAGGCCAAGACGGTTTCGATCGACAAGGACAACACCACGATCATCGATGGTGCGGGCACCAAGAAGGACATCGAAGGACGATGTGCCGAGATCCGCGGCCAGGTTGAATCGACCACCTCCGACTACGATCGGGAGAAGCTCCAGGAGCGACTCGCGAAGCTGGTGGGTGGTGTTGCGGTCGTCAAGGTTGGCGCTGCCACCGAGACGGAGATGAAAGAGAAGAAGGCGCGCGTCGAAGACGCGCTCCACGCGACTCGCGCGGCCGTCGAAGAGGGCATCGTCCCTGGCGGTGGCGTCGCACTCCTTCGCTGCAGCAAGGTGCTCGACAACCTCGAAGGCGAGAACGACGAGCAGATCGCGGGGATCAACATCATCCGCCGCGCCATCGAAGCTCCCCTCCGGTTCATCTCGGAGAATGCGGGCATCGAAGGTTCGATCGTCGTCGATAAGGTCAAGGGCCAGAAGGGCGCGAACGGCTTCAATGCCGCGACCGAAACCTACGAGGACCTCATCAAGGCCGGCGTCATCGACCCGGCCAAGGTCGTCCGAACGGCGCTGCAGCACGCAGCCTCGGTCTCGGGCCTCCTGCTCACCACGGAAGCCATGATCGCCGACAAGCCCGAAAAGGGCGGCGGTGGCGGCGGAATGGGCGGCGGAATGCCGGACATGGGTGGAATGGGCGGAATGCCGGGGATGATGTAATCACCCGAGCGCTGGCCGCCTTCGGGCGGCCGGCGCGGGACCGACGAGAGGCCCTCGCCGCCGTTAGGCTGCGGGGGCTTTTCTTTGCTCGGCGTATCCATGGACCAACTTTCAATCCGCCGGCAAATGTGCCTCTCATGCTCTGCTGGACCAGCGGCTCGAAGAATCGCTCTTAACGGGTAACCCACCCGCTGGGTCTGATCGAGAAACGGACCCCGAGCCGATCGATTCGTTCTCTGGGCCCTCGCCATCTTGCATCGAGCACTTCTCGCTGAGGCAGCCCAATTCCCGTATCTTGTTCAATCACGCGCATGGGAGTGAGCATGCATATTTCGGATCAGGACCCGAATCGGGCTCTCGAAGAGCCGGAGGGAATTCTTCGACTCGTCGACCGTTTCATCTCTCCGACACTTCTCGCAGAGGGCGAGCCGAAGACGACCCGCGCCCGTATCCTCATCGTGCAGGCTGCTCTCGTGGGTGGGATTTCGTTCGTGATCCTGACCTACCAGATCGCGTTCGAATCAGACCTCCTCCCTGAAATCGGGATTCCCATCCTCGTCGCCAGCCTGAGCGTGCCCATCATACTCTCACACTCGTCTTCCCCCACCTGGGCCGGCGGCATCCTCACGGGTACGCTCTTTTCCTGCCTCAGCCTCGCAAACGTCATGACGGCTGGCCGTGAACCCCTGTCGCTGATATTTCTCGTCACAATCCCGATGATCGGAACGCTCACGCAAGGCGTTCGTTGGGGTGCCTTCTGGACCGCACTCACACTCGCGGACCTCTTCTTTTTGCGTAGTTTGGCGGGCTCGACATTCGAAGCAATCATTCCAATCCGCCAACTCTCGACCGACAACGAAGCGGTGAGCATTCCGATCTTCATGGCCGTACTGATCAGCATCACCAGCATCCTCCACGGACTCATGAGCGACTACGCAGCGAATCGAGCCCGCAGGAGTGACGCCAGACTGGAGCGCGCGCGCGCGCGCAATCAGGAGATGCTCGACAAGTCTCCGGATGGACTCTTCTTCGCCACGGCCAACGGCCGAATCAGCTTCGTCAACAAAACGCTGAAACGGCTACTCGTCGCCGAACCCTCTTCCGATGCGATGCTTGGCCGAGACGTCGACGATTTGACTCGAGGCTTGGATATCGACCAGCTCAGAAACCGCATTAGCGATCAGGAGACCTCTGCCGCAACGGAATGTGAGATTCAGGCCGCCAACGGAACCTGGATTCCTGTAGAGATCGCCATCAGCGGCGCCAACGAGATCGGCGGCCAGGTCTGCAGAGTCAGAGACCTTCGGAGCGTCTATGAAACGGATCGCGAAGCGCGCCTCATGCGCGCGATCTTCGACGGCGCGCCTGTCGGCGTCGGCATCTTCGAAATGGACACCGAGGTCGTATACGTCAACGACGCTTACCACGCCTTCACGACGTTCGACCCGAGCGAACTCATCGGAAAACGACTGCTCGATCTTCCATGGGCCCCAAAATCCCGCGAAGCCCTCGGCGAGATCCTCTCCGCTCTGAATAACGGTGAAACCGTCGCCATCCCCAAGATGCGGTGGAAGCAGATCGGCGACAGGCTCAGCTTCGTCGACGTTCGAGCATTCACGATTCAATCCCCTCGAAAAGAACGTCCGAGGTGGGTGGTATTTCTCCGCGACGTGACGAATGTGGCGCGCCTGGAAAGCGAAGTTTCGCGATCTGAACGCATCGACTCCCTCGGGAAACTCGCTGGCGGAATCGCCCATGACTTCAACAACCTCCTCACCGTAATCATGGGGCAGGTCGACATCCTTGAAGAAGACCTCGGCGCGGAACACTGGGCGGCAGATAACCTTCGCGCGATCATGAACGCGTGCGAGCGTTCTTCCGCATTGACGAGCAAAGTCCTGGATTTCAGTCGCAAGCAAACTCTGCGGCCCGAAGTTTTTATCGCAGGCGATGCGATCCGTGATCTTTTGCCGATCCTGCGACAGCTCGTCCCAGAGCGGATCGGCATCGACGTTTCGATCGAAATTCCAGGTTCCCCACGTATCCGATGTGACCCGACGAGGTTCGAACAAATCCTCCTCAACCTCGTTGCGAACGCCCGGGACGCGATCGATCAATCCGGTCGCATTGCGATCCGGGTACAGGCTGATCCGAATCACGACAACGCTTCCCAGTCGATCAGCGAAGTATCGATCGCGGTTTCAGACGATGGATGCGGAATGCCCGCACAGGTTCAGGACCGCATTTTCGAACCCTTTTACACGACCAAGCCAATGGGAGAGGGCACGGGATTAGGCCTATCCACCGTGCATGGCATTGCTCACCAGAGCGGAGGCCGCGTAGAGGTGTCCAGCCGCGAGGGCGTCGGCTCGACCCTGACGGTTTTCTTCCCCGAAACCAAAGCTGAACTCACAACTCACGCCGAGGTGATCGAGGAGGACTCACTCAAAACGCGAGGGGACAAGCAGGGGACCGTTCTGATCGTCGAAGATAATTCCGCAGTGAGGTTGCTCATCAGCACTGCGATCGAGCGGCTCGGCTTTAGTGTCGTGACCGCGGAGAACGGCGAAGAAGCCCGGGCCTACATCGAAGAGAGCCAAATCGACCTCGAGGCCCTGGTAAGCGACATCGTGATACCCGGACCCAGCGGAATCGAGATCGCACGTCTCTTTCGATCCCGTTTCGCCAAGAAGCGGATCATTCTCATGTCCGGCTACGCGGAGGATGAGATCGGGCCAAGGGACCGGCTACCCGGCGACATCCGATTCGTCCAGAAGCCGGTCAGCGCCAAAGAGATTGGCCGAGCCCTGTCATCATGATGAACGGAGCACGAGAGAGCGCCCCGGAGGAAGGCGGATCACTCATTTGACATCGAGCCGCTACATCCTGTATCGAATAACGAAACTACGGTCGCCCGCTAGCAAGAATCAGTGCCCCGAAACTGAGACCTACCGATCCAAGTGTTGGCCCGTTCGCCGCCTCTTCGTGAGGATTTTTTGCCGAAGAAAAACAACCGTTCAGGATCGGATCGCTCCGAGCCCGACCTAATTCGTCAGGACGGGATGGCGATGGAGAAATTGGTCGGGGGGATTGCGCATGACCTGAATAACCTGTCCACAGCAATAGCCACCTCGGTGCAGACGATCTCCATGCTGCTCGAAAACGAACCGGAAAAATCTCCGTTCCGAGACAGGCTTCTCGAATATCTGGAAACGATCGAGCGAGCTACCCACCAGTCGAGCTCGCTCGTGACTGCTCTAGCCGCCTACACCCGGGACGAGGCCAACACCACCGAACAGCCCCTTCGAGAGGTCGTGGTCGACACCGCTCAGTTTCTGAGGCGAGCCCTGTCGACGCCGATCGAATCGAGTGTTCCCAAGACCATGCGACCACGAATGGTCCTCGCCGACCTGGGACAACTCGCCCGCGCACTCGTACACCTATGCGATCGCGGCGCACGGAGCGGTGCGCGCCTGCGGCTTGCCGCGACCGACGACCGGGAAATCACCCTAGAGATCAATCTCACTTTGGATCAAGGCGCGAGCGCGCAACCTCTCGACGAGGATGTCGAGGCTGCTCAGGCGATTCTGGCCAGATGCGGAGCGATGCTCGCACTCTCTTTCGCGGACGGCCGCGGAGGGTGGACCGCTTCGATTAGACTCCCTGCCGCAACGCCCACTGCAATCCCAACCGAGGTCTTCGGATCCGCAAGAAGCACCGCTAGACACTCCGGCAGAGCGCTCGTGGCTGAGGACAACGCGCAGGTACGAGGCGCTCTGGTCGACGCGCTCACCCGCTGTGACCTGAGCGTCGAGACCGTCGCAGATGGGGACGCGCTCGTCCAACGTGCGATGGAGTCCGCCAATGAGTTCGACCTGCTATTTGTAGACTTCGATCTCCCCGGACGAAACGGGGAAATGGCGCTCGAGGCGCTTCGTGAAGCGGGAATAGACACCGCCGCACTGATGATCTCTGGAAACGTCGACTTTAGGCCACGAGTCGCGACTCTCCGCAACACTGATTTTCTGCAGAAGCCTTTCGGCCTCGCCGATGTACGGAACTGGGTCGCCAAACGACTCTCCGAGGCCTCCCAGGAGGAAGAAGCTCGATGACCCCTGATACAGATATACGGATCCTCTTGGTGGACGATCACGAGATCATCCGAGAGGCCCTCGCTCAATATCTCACGTCGTACGCAGGAATCGAGGTGGTCTCTTCCGTTGGAGACCACCGAGTCGCCGTAGAGGAAGCGAAAAGGCTGCAGCCGGACATCGCTCTCCTGGACATCGAGGTTCCGGGGCTCGATTGTTTCGCCGCCGCCCGCGAAATCTCGAACCTCTCCGCTGCGACGAAGGTGATCTTTCTCAGTGCCTTCTGCCGGGATCGATATATCGAGCAGGCCCTCGAGGTGGGAGCATCGGGCTATATCGTCAAGGGCGAGGAGCCATCGGCCCTCCACGAGGCGATCCAAACCGTCTTTCGCGGCTCAAATTATTTCTCCCCCGAAGTGGAGAACCGACTCGTCCTCGGAGAAGACGGCGTGCGGCTCACGAGCAAGGGGGCGACTCGCACGGCTGCCCTCACCCAGCGTGAGCGCGAAATCCTCGGCTACATCGCTGTCGGCATGTCTAAGAAGAAGGTCGCGGCGCTGGTCGAAGTGAGCGTGCGAACCGTCGATGCGCATGTCCGCAACATCATGGGAAAACTCGACCTTCACGATCGAGTGGAACTCGCTCGTTTTGCGGTCCGTGAGGGGCTGGCACCGGAGTAGGCAATCACCTGCGCCCCACCCCTTTCCAAAAGCTTCCGCTCAGGTTCCGAGAACGCCCGCTCAGAGCGCAAGCAGCGCCCAGAGGACGAGTCTGCTGCCACCGAGCGCTCATGACTGGCCACCAGAGTAAAATGCAGGCAGCCGCGTCGTCGCTATTCCGACCCAGCTTTCCGTTTCGTCCATCCGGATTCCCTTTCTATTATGGATGGGTCGTGCTGGTGGCATCGACGATCGGTCTCGTCATGAGCGCGCCGGGGCAGACGATCGGCGTCTCTGTGTTTACCGAGCCTCTCCTGAAGCAAACCGGGCTCTCGCGCCTGCAGTTCAGCAACGCCTACCTGCTGGGCACCTTGACGAGCGGATTGATGCTCCCCGCTGCAGGGCGACTGCTGGATCGGATCGGGGTCCGCCGTGGCGTCGTCTACGCCTCCCTGGCGCTCGGCGCGACACTCGCTGCGCTCAGCCAACTCGCAGGACTCACCGAAATTGCCACGAACCTCGGTGCGGCCTCCGCCACCGCAGCCTACGTGATCCTCACGGTCGGCTTTGTCGGCCTGCGATTCACGGGACAGGGCGTCCTCACCCTCGCCTGCCGCACCATGCTCGGTCGATGGTTCGAGCGACGCCGCGGGCTCGTCTCCTCGATCTCCGCTCCCTTTGCGACCCTCTCCTTCGCGAGTTCGCCCCTGCTGCTCTCCGGTTGGGTCGAAAAGTCGGGCTGGAGTGGAGCCTGGCTCGAGATGGCCCTCGCAATTGGTCTCGGCATGACGCTCTTTGGCTGGCTCTTCTTCCGAGAGACACCCGAAGAATCTGGACTCGAAATCGATGGTGGCCGCGCCACGCCTCAAGAGAACCCAGCCCGCCGCGACCCCAATTCTCCGAACCAGACCTCGATCCCCGACGCGACACGCAGGGAAGCCCTGCGCTCACCGACCTTCTGGCTCGTCACCCTGGCCGTCGCCAACCACGCGATGGTCGGGACCGGGATCTCCCTGCATATCGTTGACCTCGGAGCCGCAGCGGGCCTGAGCGAGGCTCAGTCCCTTCGGGTATTCCTCCCGGTCACCCTGATCAGTGTCCCGACCGGGATCGCTCTGGGGCTCGCAGTGGACCGGTGTGCGATTCGTCCGCTGATCCAAGCCATGATGGTGGGCCAGCTGTTGATGTTCGGGCTCGCCCCGCATCTGGGGAGTCCTCCCCTCTACGCGCTCTGTCTCGCAGGCTGGGGCTTCTCGGGCGGCTTCTACGGCCCGCTGACCGTCGCGGCGCTGCCCAATCTCTTCGGGCGCGCTCACCTGGGCGCGATTCAGGGCGTGATGATGATGGTCATCGTCATCGCGAGCGCTCTCGGCCCAGCGCTTCTGGCGGGGGCCCAGTCCCTCTTCGGGTCCTACGAGACGGGGCTCCACCTCCTCGCGGCCCTGCCCTGCATGCTCTTTGTCGTGGCCGCTTTCGGCAGCGACCCCACAGAGCGGCCCTGATTTCGTCTCGTGGCCCCGGCCTGGAACCGGGATTGCTCCGCAGCCGCAAGAGTGACACGATCCGGAGGTCGAACGGGGAGAGCAACGATGGCAGAGATCGATGGCGGGCAGATCGCAGCGAGACAGCTGATGGCGCTGGGGGTCGACCACCTCTTCGGTGTCGTCGCAGGACCGATGATCGAACTCTTCGGCGGCGGGCAAGCCGAGGGAATGAAGGTGATCGGCGGTCGCCACGAGATGAACGCGGGCTTCATGGCCTCGGCGTGGGGTTGGCAAAAGAAGAAGCCGGGGGTGCTCGTTGCGGGCTCGGGTCCCGCCGTCACGAATTGTTTGACCCCCCTCTATGTCGCGACCGAGAGCGCGATGCCCTTGGTCGTGCTCGGGGGTTCGGCCTTCTCGGCGACCACGGGCTTTGGCGCATTCCAAGAACTCGACCAGGTCGCCGCCGCCAAGCCCGTCTCTAAATGGACGGGAAGGGTCGACTCGACCGAGCGAATCGGCGAGTGGATCCGATTGGCCGTCGGCAAGGCGCTCGAAGGCAAACCCGGCGGGGTCTATCTCGATTTCCCGGGAGAGGTCGTGGCCCGCAAGGTCGAGGCAACCTCGATCCCCGTGCTCGGCGCCCCGGAAATCCGACCGCCCCAACCCGACGCGCAGGCCGTCGATCGCGTCGCCGACCTCCTCGCCAAAGCGGAACGGCCCCTGATCCTGATCGGCAAAGGCGCGGGCTGGGCCGATGCCAGCGAGCCCCTCGAAAAGCTTGCGGACCTGGGGATCCCCTATGTCTGTGCCCCGATGGCGCGCGGGACCATTCCGGACGACCACCCGAGCTTTGCCAACGGTGCCCGCAGCCTCGCCCTTGGCGGCGCGGACGTGATCGTGATGTTTGGCGGGCGCTTCAACTGGATCTACGGCATGGGTCAACGCTTCGCGCCCGAGGCCACGCTCGTGCAGGTCGACATCGAAGCCGAAGAGATGACGTCGGGTGCCCCCCTGGACCTCGGGATCGTGGCCGATGCGCGAGCCACGGCCGAGGCGCTCCTCGCCGCGCTCGATGGCGCGTCCCTGCGGACAAAGGAAGGCGACTGGCTACAGATCCTCCAGAAGAAGGCCCGCGCGAACGAGGAAAGCGCGCGCGCCGTACTGAGCGACGATTCGATCCCGATCAATCCCTATCGCGTCGTCGCGGAAGTGAAGGACGCATTGCCGCGGGACGCGATCATCACGGCCGAGGGCGAGACCATCATGGGGATCTGCCGAGCGATGCTCCCGAGCTTCGTGAATCGATCCCGACTCAACGCGGGCACGACCGGCTGCATGGGCGTCGGGGCCCCCTACGTCGTGGGATCGGCGCTCGCCTGCCCCGATCGGGTCTCGGTCGGTGTGCTGGGGGATTACGCGTTCGGCGCCGCTGCGATGGTGGTCGAGACTGCAGCGAGGGTCGGCGCGAAACCGATCTTCGTCGTCGTGAACAATGAGGGCATCGCTGGCCATATGCTCCAGGATGCGTTCCTACCGCCTGGCTCGCCTCGGATCGCCTCACTGCTTCCCGCACGCTACGACAAGATCGCCGAGATGG
>Ga0315332_10000661_pt1 | contig 16602 bp, 8 predicted proteins | sample M110034915metaG_FD_203455 | JGI IMG/M metagenome (GOLD analysis project Ga0315332, IMG submission 203455) | Ammonia-oxidizing marine archaeal communities from Monterey Bay, California, United States - M1 100m 34915 | ecosystem: Environmental > Aquatic > Marine > Intertidal zone | place: USA...
CGGTCCGACAATTCCTGAACTTCCCTGCGGTCTGAATCGTTTCCAATACGTCCCAGCCGCCGCCGGCGTGTATAGACGAACTGTGCAAACACATCGCGTCGCTGTCGATCGTTTTCATTTCGGAAATTCTCTCGGCGTTCGAAAAGTTCTCGCAGACGTGTCGGGGAGTACAGACGTACGGTTGTTCCTTTATAACGCAGCCGGCCATCTGCATCTTCAATCTTAATAATCAAAGCTCCCGACGTTCCTTCCGTTTTCCGAACGTTCAGATGTTTCGCGACTTCCGGCCTGGCAAACCCGGCGTACAGCGCTGCTAACGTCTCCGGATCGACCCCGCGCCCTTCCTCGAGGTCACGAATCGCATCAATCCCGCCCACGGAAAGGGCGAAATGATTTATGCCGATCACCGCTGACTTCTCAAAGTCGATCGCCTTCAGGAATCCGTCCAGATCCTTGAGCGCTCGTTCGACGCGGCCGTAGAGCAAAAGAGTTTCCTCCGACAGTTTTGCGTGGCTCGGATCTTCGTCTGCCTGAACATGTTGCAGACCGATGGGATCTGCTGTTGCGGTCAGAATGAAAACGAGCAATATGACAGGACACGTACCGAGGCTTTGCTTAATCTTGTTCATAGGACTGAAAACCGGCAATGTACTGCGAATGAAGTCGATAAGACCCGCTGCGTCAGCGAGCAACATCGCTGAGGAGGGAGCCGGGGAATACCAGACCGCCTGGACTGATGTGCAGAAATCGGCATTCTCAGCAGGAAGCTGAGCCATTATGGCACCGGTCGCACCTGCATCGCAAGACGCATCAGCGCAGAATTGGCGGGCAGCAGGCGATCTCGCCAACTCGATTCAACATCTGTCGTCAACAGCATGTGGCCAATTGATACGCACTAATCGGCATCGCCCCGGATTCGCATTGACGGTGGGGATGCTCGTCAGAGCTCATTGGGAGCGAGTTCTTCTTTCTCTGGCAAACGTGGATTACGCCGCCTTTTTCTGCTGGCTCTCACCGTCCTGTTCTCGGATGACGTCCATTTTCAGGTTGTTTCGGGCTGACACTGATGCCTTTCCGGCTGGACCCCACTGAAAGCTTACGGCCGCTACAAGCGCGCACGAAGCGAGCGCCACGAAACAACCGATGATCGCGATCTGGTCGTCGGAAAAAACTTCAGAAAGATCCATGTGTGTTTCCATTCCGAACTGGAAGGTTTCATCAGTTGATAGGCTGGCGCCAAAGGGAGCGGACGGTGCCTCGTATGGGCGTCTTCCGGCATTACCTGCGTTACATAGATTTTCGGATACTTCACATTGAATCCTGCAGTTGCAGTACTCCGGAACAGTCTGGCTGTCGTTTGTCCGCCGGAATTGCAGTGAGTGCGCTGCCCTGGCAAGTTGTATGGCAGAGTGACGATTGTGTCGGTTGTCAACAGCACCTCTGCGAACCGGCAAACGCTGCCGGTTTTTGAGTGTCGGATTAGGTTGGCAAGACCGGTAAAAACGTCTGGACCACATGAACAGGACACAACTGCAGGTCATAAAATGACGATGATGCAGATCAGGCAGATTCTTAGGAGACTGTTCGCGCTCGGGGTTTGAAGATCGTTCCCCGTCAGTTGAAGGCTGTCTTGATCAGTCAGCGAGCAGGTTGGAAACCGGTAACGGCACGACGTCGTCGCTGAGGTGCAATATGTTTGAATTGAACGACGCAACACGGTACATACCGTTCATCGACCAACCAGGCGTGAGGTCGCGGCACGCCCGCGTCGCTCTGATTTCCGGTTTCGTGCTGCTGCTTTCGATGGTGGGGGGATGTTCCAGTCAGAAGAGTCAATCGGAAGACATTGTGCGCGCTGCGTTGCAGCAGCAGCAGGACGGACGTTATGAAGATGCCGTGCAGAGTCTGACCCGCAGCATCGCGCTGAACCCTGACTTTGCGGAAGCATACTATCTGCGTGGAACGACCTATGCCGTGCTGGAGGATCTGGACGCAGCGATCGACGATCTTCAGCTTGCTACCAGAAAAAGACCGGAATGGGACCGCGCCTGGTGGGCCCTGGGCACGATGTACCGGACTGCTGAACGGCACGACGATGCACTGGATGCGCTGTCGCGAGCGATTCGACTCAACCCGCAGGCCGCAGATGCCCATTACGACCGCGGCTGTGTGAACGAGCAGTTGGGGCACCACGAAGAGGCTTTGTCTGATTTTGAGACTACAGCTCGAATTGACGCAAATCATGTTCAGGCTCATCTGCGCTGGGGGATTCTGCAGACCCAGGACAGCCCGGAACTTGCCGTTGAGATGCTAAGCACTGCCCTGTCTTTGGATCGTCGGAACGGACAGATCTGGTTGCACCGGGGACTTGCGCACGCAGCGAACGAAGCTCCGGAACGATCTCTTGCTGACCTGACCGTGGCCTGTCGCCTTCTTCCTGACGACGGGACGCCGTGGTATCATCGTGCATTGCTTCTGAAAAAACTGGGGCAGCCGGACGAGGCGATTCATGATCTCAATCGAGCTGCCGAACTGGATCCTGAGAACTCCCGCGTCCGCGCAGCTTTACTGCTGGCGCAGAATGAAGTTAGTACTCCAGCTGCTGTCGCAATGCTGACGAAGAAATCTGATGCCGTGGCAGATGCGGATGCGGAGCCGGTTGTGGCCACCACAACGTCCGTTGCAGGCCTGTCTGAGCGGGTGGAAGATCCTCAGCCGGCAGCTTCCAGTGGCTTTCTTTTGTTCCCGACAGGTGATCCGCAGCCTGCCCCGGTCACAATACCGAACGCTGTCGCTGCCGAGACACAGTTACGTCAGTTCAAACCTTTCCCGACAGAATCTGCAGCACCGACGCCTGGCGAAGCTGCCGTAGTTGTGGACACTGGCAGCAGCGAATCGGCTGAGGCCAACCCGTTTGCGTTGTTTTCCACGGAAGCTGTCAACAGCCAGAACGCAGACGAACAGGGCGTGGCTGCACTGGAAGAAGAACCTCAGCACAGATCCGGCGATGCCCCGCAACTTTCTGCCGCCGATCTGGCAGTTCCCATGTTGCTGCCGACAACCGAAATGCTGCTGTCGACAGCGGACGACACGGAAAATCCGTTTGCGATGGCGGGCAGCAAAGCAGAGTCAGGCAGTGACAGTGACGGTCATGACAGCGTTGAGGACACTGTTCCGGCTGTCTCTGAAGTGTTGACAGGCAGCGATGCCGAAATTGAGACCGCTACATCACCGAGTGGTTTCGCGGCAGGCAGCATTCTGCCTCCGGTCACGAATCGGTTGCCTGATTCCGCCCCCGCTGCTATCAAGGATACCGACTCGGGCATTGACAGCAACGTACTGTATCAGCGAGCTCTGGCGGCTCACCGTAATAACGATCAGGCGGGGTGTCTTGCTGCACTTGAATTGCTGCTGAAAGAAAAACCGAATCATACAAAAGCGAGACTCCGTTACGCGGTTGTTCTTGCAGAACAGGATCGCCTGCGGGAAGCTCTGGCTGAGACTGAGACCCTGCTGCGGGAAAGCACTGACAGCGTCGAAGTTCTGAGATTAAGGGCAGACCTGCTGCGCGACAGTAATCAGCCGGAAGCGGCCGTGACTGTCTATACTCAACTGATTGCACTGGGAGCAGATCAGCGAGGTGTACTTCTTGAACGAGCCAAAGCTCGCGTGGCGGCACGTCAGTGGTCTGACGCGACAGGAGATCTGACAGAACTGCTGCAGCAGAGTCCCAACGATATTGTGTTGCTGAAACAGAGGGCCCTGGCATTACAAGAACAGTGCCTGTGGACACTGGCAATCGCCGACTGGACTCAGATTGGTCTGGTTGACAACACCAATGTGGAGGCGATGGAAGCACGCGCGGAAGCGTTCATTACACTCGGTGAGACCAATGCTGCACTTTCGGACCTGAACAGCCTGCTGCGGTATCAGCCGGACAATGACCGAATTGCTGAACGTCTGGCACACCTGTACGTTCAGCTGGGTCAGGCTGATGAGGCCGTTCGAGTGCTTTCCCCAATTGTGGAAAGCGGCAACGCCGGGACCGAGCAGGTGTTAATGCGTGCTCGCGCGCTGGAGCAGACGGGGGACTCGGATGCAGCGCTCAGTGACCTGGACGACATTCTGGCATCACACCCGGATGAGTTGAAGGCGGTCATTCTGAGAGCAAAGATTCGTACGAATACCGGAGACTATCGTGCAGCGATCGGCGACCTGGACGCGGCGCTGGAAATCAATGGGCCTCAAATTGATTTGATTCAGCTGCGTGCCAGGGCCCATGTTGCATGCGGCGATCAGGATGCTGCACTGAATGATTACACACGAGTTCTGGAGCTGCAGCCGGATAACGTGGCAGTACGGATGGACCGCGCTGCCACGTTCCGCCGCGTCGGCAACCTGGCATTGGCGCTGGAAGACGCCAATGTGGTGCTCAAAGCTGATCCGCAGCACCGTGCATCGCTCATCATACGAGCTGACGCTAACTTCGCAGATAATCAGTATGAAGACGCGCTGCAGGACTACGATGTCGTGCTGGAGGCAGACAATTCGGACGATGAACTGCTCTGGCGCCGCTGTCGCACTCGTTTGAATCTTAATCTGGATCTGCTTGCCATTCAGGATCTTGATCTGATTCTGGAACGTGATGCAATGCACAGCGAAGCCCGGGCCGAACGGGCTCGGTTAAAGGAAGCCGGAGGTGCGTTCGCTTCAGCCATCGCAGATTTGACTGTGCTGCTCGAAAATCATCCTGACGACGTTGCTGCGTGGGGACGCCGTGGCACGATTCATCATCGAATGACACATTGGGCGGAAGCTGTTGATGATCTTTCCAGGGCGTTGACACTCGATCCGCAGCAATCACAACTCTACTACAGACGTGGACTGGCACAACACCAGTTGAACCGTCCTGAACGCGCTGTCGCGGACCTTGACCGGGCCATCGCTATTGAGCCGTCCAATCCCGACTTCTGGTACTCTCGTGGCAACTGCAACGCCGGCCAGGGGGATGCGGAAGCCGCCATCGCGGATTATAGTCAGGCCCTGGAATACGACCCTAAGCATTCGGCAGCATGGTATAACCACGGCAATATGCTGTTCAGTCTGGGCCGATTTGATGAAGCGATTGAGAGCTGGAACAGAACTATCGCGATTCAACCGGACTTGTTTCGAGCGTACAATAATCGCGCCGCAGCCTATGTTCAGCTGGGAGAACCACACAAGGCGAAGGATGACTACGAGAAAACTTTGGAGCTTAACTCCTCCTTTGCGAGAGCTTACGACAATTATGCCTGGCTGCTGGCAACGTCGGAGGATCCACAGCTTCGTGATCCCGGTCAGGCCATCGTACATGCTCAAAAGGCATGTGAATTGACTGATCGACAGGACTGGTATCACCTCAGCACGCTGGCGGCCAGTTACGCAGAAGCAGGGGATTTTGCGAATGCCGGTCGCTGGCTCAAGCTGTCACACAGTCTGGCACCGGACGAGCGGAAGATTCAACTGCTGGAACTTGTCAAAGTCTACGACGCGGAACTGGCAAAGAGCGTCGCAGCTCAACGAAAAACGTCACGACCGCGCATCCGTCTGTGATGTCGATCCGGACATGTATTCTTCCAGCTTCCTGTACCGCGTGCTGCGTCCAGTTCTCCGGACTGTGTATGCCTGAGTCTTGTTCCCTTCGCCTCGCTGCAGCACGGAAATGATGTGCTGTCGTTTCAGCGACGGCCAGTGGAATCAGAATTTCCTCCGGTCGATTGATCGCGTTTTCCGTCGGCAGTCCCGGATCGACGATCTGCACTTCTGCGTGCTGCGACAGCACTTCAGTTCGTTCTAACGCGTTCTTCCGCTCCCGGACGTTGCGGGGCCATGATGGCGACGACATCCTGCATGGCGGCTCAGAGCCGGATTACATGGAAAACGGCGTCGGTGCACACGATTGATGCTATTGACGGTGTTTGTCTCTGATCCAGGCCCGTATAGGGTTGGGATCGATCGTCTCGCGACTATTGTCGGGCGATCCTTCTGCCATGAACTCGTGCTGCGATTGTCCGTCAACGCTGTCGAATCACTTCCAGTCCACTGATGAGTGACTGTCCGGTTGTCGCCAACAGATTCAGTAGCAATACGTCCTGTACTTCAACGTCGTCGATCTGACGAACGATTTCTCGCATGGGACTGCCCGCCTGAGCAATCACGTCGAAGTCACGCAGGACAACGCGGCCCTGCAGAGAAACAGTTTGCAGTCGATCATGTGGTTTTAGATCTTCCGGTTCCGAGAAAAACAGACGTACGGTATAGCGGCCGGGTTTGAGGTTGTGCAGGGTCAGTTGTTCAAGGCCTTCCACCACCGACGCCGCGACCCATGGCCAATTTCCGCCTGTCTTCATCCAGACGCTGTGTCGATACCGGAATGATGGTTTGTCCGGTGATGTGTTGATCGTGATCTTTGGTGACGGTCCGCCGACGGACGGATAGTCCAGCCACAGAGTTCCGTTGCGTGTGATTCGATCTCCGGGAGCTCCGAAGTTCAGGCCGATGCGTTCGATGGAACCAGGACCTGGTTCGCTGTTGCCCCACGCAGACCATTGTTCGTGGCTTTCCGGCATTGCGACCAGCGACAGGGCGGTGGGCAATGGATAACTGCATGTGCAGCCTTCGTAGAAATAGGGAACGTTCAGCACTCCACCTGCCGGGATGACGCTGTTGGTACAACCACTGCGGGGACCGCTAAGAAAGACCGTACCGCTTTCCGCGGTCTTATCGTAGAACGCCGGAGTTCCTGCTCGCAGCGTGAAGAAAGATCCATAATCCACACCACCGTCGCAGCCGTAGGTCTTGGGGAATACTCGTGGTTCCTGTTTACCCGTCAGCGGATTGACGCGTTCGCCCACAACAGGCTGACTTGGTTTCCACGCGTCTTTCTGCCGAGGCGGTCGATACTGACTTTGTTCGTATTTTGTCGGGTCAGTTTCTGTCAGACTGGCGCGCAGGTCCTGCTGCTCTGCATTGTCCAGCACACGTCCTGTGTAAATGTCCGACAGTACGGGAGGCAGCAGCGGATAGTCGACTGAGTAATCCCCTTTGACTCTCGGTGCATGCCAGTCTTTGGGGCGGGAAATCATGACACCTCTTGTGAACTGCGGCTGTGGTGATCTTTTGAAGTGTGCGAGAGTGTCGTCGAACCAAAGCACACCCAGCGGGAACCGGACCAGTTCGTCCGTGCTGGGCTGCCAGTTTCCGTGGTATTCGGTGGCCCCCGGAAGTGCACCGACTCGGCGGATAAGCGTCTGCCCCGCATGACGCAGCCGCTTGAAGCTGCCGGGTTTTAATGACTGCAGTGTCTCGACGTCGGGCGTGCCCTGCTCTGCTGTGGTTTCCAGTGCTGCAATTCCCCCGAATGGTCTCAGTGTCTGCAACAAGGTTGTCCACGATTCGGCGACACGCTCCGGCGTTTCTGTGGTTACCATACTCGCGATATACGGTGGCAGAGAAATGTGCTGGGGGTCGCTTTCGATCAATGCAGCTCGTGTGCCGTAGATGCCGGCACGATCCAGTTCCTGCCGAAGCTTGTTGATGCGTTCATGGTCGTCGTCAATTGCCACAACGTGATATTTCGATTCTCGCAGCAGCGACCTGACCAATGATCCGTCCTGTATACCGACTACGAAGGCGTACCCCTGTGGTCCTGCGGACGCCTGCACCAGCTGTCTGGCCAGGGTATCCGATTTTTCTGTGATTGACAGAGGCGCGACCGGCTGCCGCCAATGCCTTGTCGACAGAGGTCGTGCTGCATCGGCCGACGTAAAACAGTAGATGCGGCCTTCGCTCGTGGAAACGATCAGCCGGTTATCCGCCGCAATCATCGAATGAATTCTGCCGTCCACGCCGTCGAGTCCGTCGTCGAACTGAAACAGGCGATCGCTCGCGCGAATTGTGCGGCTGATTCCGGTGACGCCGTGTCCTTTGTGAACTTTGTCTTCGTGCAACTGACGATTGACGACGTCATCGAAGGTAAGCTTTCCGCGTCGAATGGCAAGTGCGGATGTTTCGTCGATTGCCGCGAACCAGCCACCAGGAAACCGTCCCGGCCCCGGGAGTTCGAATTTGACCAGCTTTCCGGTAAGTCGGTTCAGCACGGCAGGATACGCAGTCGAGCACGGTACGATCAGGTCATCGCCGTTGACCACGAGGTAGCCCTGTGGTGCCAGACCGCCAATTGCCTGTGTATTGTGCGGCTGCTGACCGAACAGATATCCCAGTCGATCATTACGCCAGATCACCGCTCCCGTGTCGACATCCATCGCATACACAAAGACTCCTTCGAACGGCCAGACGCCTGCCGCAAAGTACACCTGCCCGCTGCTGATGACCGGACCTCCCCGGACAGGCCAGACGGAAATCAACCGTTGATTTCCCAGCAGCCTGCGTTCACTGGGAACCGCACGGTACTTCCAGCGCAATTGGCCGGTGTGCAAGTTGACGCAATACAGATGCCCGTCGTCGGAGCCAAAACAAACGGACTCTCGCCAAACTGCCGGTGCGCAGCGAATCGGTCCGTTTGTGCGGAAGGTCCACGTTTCTTTGCCGGTGACCAGCTCGTAGGCACTCACCGAATCTGTACGGGATGACGCGACCAGCATCTGGCCATCCGCGACAATCGGCTCGTATCCGGCATCAAACTGCAATCGACTGCTGTGATACGCTGGTGTGAGCACAGGCAGATGTCTCACCCAGCTCAGTTGCAGCGATGCAGGGATCTGTGTCGCCGTGACCCCGGTTCGTCCTGCATTCTTTCGCCACATCGGCCAGTCGTCGGCGAATATGTTCACCGAGGATGTAAAGCTGATACAGACGATAACAAGCAAGCTGTGTTTCATGGTGGTGTTTTATGCGAGGGGGGAGTGTCAGGCCAGGCCACCCGCTGCTGGGGCTGTGTGCCGTGCCGGGGCACTGACTGGAAGGATATCTGCGCTGCGTCTGGGAATATCAGTCCAATCCGTCATTTGAGTTGTCAGTATGCTTCGGCAGTATGCTCAGGTCACGTGTCGTTTTGTCATTCACGTCTTCATCCGGAGGTTCTATTTCCACTTTGATCTCGGTTTCACCAAGCAATATCAGGTCTCCGCACTGAAGCACGTGTGAATTCACGTCGTGGCCATTGACGATTGTCAGATTGGTTGAATCCAGGTCGCGAATTTCGAACTGGTCATGATTGTTCATCCGGATTTCAGAATGCAGCCGGCTCAGCAGGTCGTCTTCAATGGTCAGGTGCGAGCGGTGGCTTCGACCGAGCACAACGGGCAGGCGAGACGGTAATAGTTCGACCCGACCATCAGGGAGTCCGGGAGAAATTAAGACCAGTTTTTTCAAGTTTGTATCTCACTCGTTGCCGAGTCTTTCCGATGGAACACTGTTTTTCTGTTCCCGGTTCCGCAGTTGAGCAAAACCCCTTCAATCGGCAGATTTGGAATGGGGGAATGCAAGAATATCCGGACCTCGGAACTGCCGGGCGAATTCGCTAAGGATACTGACCTAGGATTTCCCAAATGGTACTTCCTGGGAATGCTACTGCCTACTCAAGAGGAACATCAGGCAATGTTCAACGAAGTCACAGCGGGCACTGTGTGACTGTTGATGCTGAGAACTCTGAATGCCTTCACACATCGAATCTGACGTGCGGCAACAGTAAGAATTTTCCATCCGCCCCGAATTGGTACTATGACAACGTCAAGAAAAACGGCCAAGAATATTGATGGCAACGATCATGCTGTCCCGGACAGTCCGTCCCGGCGTCGCAGGAACTCTGTACGTCGAGGTAAATCCCGGACGCAGCCCGACAAAAAATCTGCCGATCATGCCACTGTCGCTGACGGAATCCTTTGTCGGCTGGATGAGATGGACGCACGAGTGCAGCAACTGGCGGCAGCGCAGAACGGTCATGGGACTGCTTCGACGGAATCCGAATGTCTGGATCAGTTAGCAGCGCAAATCTCCAGCAGCACAGGCGCGCTGGCGGTACAGTTCAGAGACGCACTGGATCAGCAGAATCAGGCCATCGTCGGGATCGCTTCAGGCTTGAGCGGGCTCCAGGCAACCGTCTCTCAATTGTTTGTCAAGTCTGCCACGAGGGCTGCAGATGAGCAAAGGCCGACGGGTTTTTCAGCAGGAAGTTCGGATTATATACATTCGGCGGCGAAGGCTGAAGACTGCAGCCCAACCGACGAAACGGATACCTCGTCAGAAAACGCGTGGGAACAGATCAAGAACGCCTTTCTGATGGAGGCTGACTGTGGCTTTGATGACGGTGCTGGTGGCATCCGCGACCAGTCTGCACTATCCCTGCCGGAATCTGACGTCGAAACGGAGGATTCCGATGAAACCGCGCAGGTCGAACAGTCATTCGAGATCCCCGAGCTGACGGACATTGACAATCTTGCAGATGCGGAGCTGCGATCGGTGCTTGTCGATAGAGAGCGCCTGATGTCGATGCTCGTGCAGCGTTTGCTGAGCGCAGTACATTCGACGCAGACGCTTTCGACTGAGCAGCTCAACGAGCTGAAAGACGATCTTCCGGCAGAGTTGACCGAAAGAGTCGAACAAAGTCTCAGGACATTCACGCAGCAGGAACGTCTGGAGCAGTTGGAGCTCAGTCTCGAGCGTGCGCGGGTGTCACGTCAGGTGGCAACTCTGGAAAAGACTCAAGAGAAACTGGCCGCCACCGCTCACGGACTCGGTCTGACGATCAGCGAAGATGGATCGCTGGAAGGGGAAATCGACGTTGTCAGAGAATGTGGCTCGCAGGGTCGCCGCTGGCTGGGTGTACTCGGTTTCGGCAACTGATACAGGCTCGCCAGCCGTTAGCAAGCGTCACCATTCGCGGTATCAGCCGACTGTTTCCTGCCAGTAAGCGATTCGTTCTGCCACGCGTGCCTCTCCGCCGGAGCCAAAACTCTGTAACGCTTTCATCGCGTTCTCAGCCCCAAGGACATCGTAGACGTCAGCTTCAATCAGATCGCAGACCTGCTGCAGATCCTCCAGTGAAAGATCTTTCAACCGGCAGCCTGCGTTTTCGCATTTGGACACCAGTTGACCGACCGTACCGTGTCCGGTCCGCATCGGCACGCCCTTTCGGATGAGGTATTCCATCAACGCGGTGGCGTCCAGGAAACCGTCTTCCAGATGAGATACGATATGGTCACGCTGAAGCTGTGCTCCCGCTATTATGGACGGTGTCAGCTCAAGGCAGGCCCTGACCGTATCAAAGGCATCAAACATCGCCAGTTTGTCTTCCTGTAGGTCTCGATTGTACGCCATCGGCAGGCTTTTGATCAGAATCAGGATTTGAGGCACTGCCGCCATGACCCTGGCCGTCTTGCCGCGAATCAGTTCCAGCACGTCTGGATTGCGTTTCTGCGGCATAATGGACGAGCCGGTCGTGTAGGCGTCCGGCAGTCTGATGAATCCGAACTCTGTACTGAACCAGATGATCCATTCCTCACACCATGTGCTGAGGTGGGCTGAAATCAGCGACAGACAGAACACGAACTCCGCCAGATAATCCCGGTCGCAGCTCACGTCCAGACTGTTGGCGGCAACTTCCGAAAAACCAAGCAGTTCTGCTGTCATGTCCCGATCGATGGGTAACGATGATCCCGCCAGCGCGGCCGCTCCTAACGGTGAAATATTGACGCGTCTGCGACAGTCGGCAAGACGTTCCCGGTCACGTTTGAATTTTTCACAGTAAGCCAGCCAGTAGTGAGCGGCTTGAACCGGCTGCGCTCGCTGCAGGTGTGTGTAGCCTGGCAGAATGACGCCCTTGTCCTGTTCGCAGCGATCCACGAAGGCTCTCTGGCAGTTCAGCAGCAATGAGTCCAGCAGATCCAGGGCATCACGCACGAACAGCTTCAGATCGGTTGAGACCTGATCGTTGCGACTGCGTCCGGTATGGAGTTTTCGCCCGACATCACCAGTACGCTCGATCAGCGCACTTTCAATGTGCATATGAATATCTTCGAGTTCTGCGGTGAACACGAATTTTCCGGCTTCGATCTCAGACCGGATTTCATCCAGCGTGGTGCAGATCTGATCACGTTCGTTGTCAGTGATCAATCCCGTGCTGGCCAGCATTGTGGCATGCGCCTTTGAACCCCGGACATCAACTTCATACAGGCGGCTGTCGAAGCTGATTGATTCCGTGAACGCTTCCACGCGAGGATCGGTGTCCTGTTGAAATCGCCCGCCCCATGCTTTGGCCATTGTTATTCCTGTGAGCTGCGTTGTTTTCACTGGTAGTCTGCAGATGACAAAACCGGCAGTCAGTGACCGTCGTATCGTGTTCGGAGTGCCCGTTCAGATCGCCTGAGCCAGTCGGCTTATTCGGGCTTTTTCCCGTGTTGCACAGTTACAGTTGTCCGGATTCCTCCCCGCGGCGTAAACGCGGCTTCGATTTTCATCCATCGTGGTTTTGTTACCGCGACAAGATCGTCCAGCACAGTGTTCGTGACGTTTTCATAAAATGCACCGTGATTTCGATATTCCTGCAGATACAGTTTCAGTGATTTCAATTCGCAGCATTGCTGGTCGGCGATGTAGGTGATCGTCAGTGTGCCAAAGTCCGGCTGCCCGGTCTTCGGGCACATTGACGTAAATTCCGGCACAATGGTTTCAATCACATAGTGTCGCTGCGGAAACGGATTTTCGAAGGTTTCCAGAGTTTCTCGGCTCGGTTCCGTCATGACTCAGACTCGGGACGTCGTTAAGGTGCGTGTGTGGGACGGCAAGATCGCCGTCCCTCATTTCTTGTCTTTCTTGCAACCATCCACAAGGTTGCTTTGCGGTACATTCGCCAGCGTTTCTACGATGTTTCCTCGTTTTGACAACCTCACCGCTGAAAAAATCGGTCAGAACGCACGTTTACTGACGGAGCTCGGGTACTCTGAACCCGATTCCGCCATTCAGTGCCTGATGCGGCTGCACGATGCATCATTCGCATGCCGTCCGGCACAGTCCACACAGACCGATCGTTCTGTGCCGGTTTGGTATAAAACGCTTAAACGCATTCTGCTGGAAGCACCTGACCCTGAGGCCGTCATACGAGCGGCCGGCACTTTTGTGGCAAACAGCGGTTTGCCAGAGGACGCCTTTGCGCTGTTTGAAGAAACACCTCGGTCACTTGAGGTGCTGGCACGGCTGGCTTGCGGCAGCTCGTTTCTGACGCAGACGCTGCTGGCGGATACGGAGGCACTACGACACCTGTCAACCGAACGACGTACCGCGGAAATGAAGTCGCGAGAGAAGTTTTGCGATGAGGCACGAGAATTTCTTGTCGACGCAGCGTTTCCGACAGAGCAGCTGGTGCGACTGCGGCGATTTCAGCGACGTCAGATTCTGCGCATCGGTATGTGTGACGCCTTCGGCCTGCTGGACCTGAAATTCGTGACGCTGCAGATATCTTTGCTGGCGGACGCAATGGTCCAGGTGTGCCTGGATATTGCCTGCCGGCAGGTTGGAGTTCACGAGCCTCCGTTTTCTGTACTGGCACTGGGTAAACATGGCGGTGAGGAATTGAACTACAGTTCTGACATCGATCTGATTCTGATCGCTGAGGCGGATTCGCCGGCCGCTCAACGTGTCGCTCGTCAAATGATTGACGGGCTTAGCGGCAATCTGCGTACGGGTTTTCTGTATCGAGTTGACATGCGTCTGCGGCCCTGGGGTGACGCCGGACCGTTGGTGAGTACGCCGTCTGCCTATGCAGACTATCTGCGAAACAGCGCTGAACTCTGGGAAAAGCAGGCACTACTGAAAGTTCGCCTGATTGCCGGAGATGAGAGACCGGGAATGCGGTTTCTTGCCGACGCACCGGAGCTGCTGTTTTCCGCCTCTGAAGCAGAGGTGTTGAGCAATGTTCGCAATATGAAAAGTCGGATTGAAGATAAACTGCGTCGCGCAGGTAAGCTTTCTTCTGAAGTGAAACTCGGGGCTGGATCGATTCGTGATGTCGAGTTTCTGGTTCAGGCACTGCAGCTGATCCACTGCCAGACTGAGCCCAGACTGTCCAGCGCCAACACGCTGGATGCCCTGGTAAGGCTGACTGAGTTCAACATTATCGACGTGTCTGATTTTCGGCAGCTGCGTGAGGGCTACATCTTTCTGCGCAACATCGAACATGCTCTGCAGCTGATGCACAATCAGCAGACTCACGAATTGCCTGCCGATCCGGCACACAGACACTGGCTGGCTCGCCGACTGGACTACCCCAGTGAGACGGTGCTGCTGGAACGTTTTAACGCGCACCGGCAGGCTGTCCGCGCTATCTTTGACTGGTATTTTGAAGAGCGTCCGGAGCGACCGCCAGGCACTGTCGCAGCCACGGATGCGGCACGGTCAATGGTCTCTGAGACTGTTGACCGGGACCTGCGCGGTTACCTGTCACGGAATCAGTCTTTGCTGAATCATGTGAAAATGGACATTGATTGCTGCAACGGAAGGACGTCGCACGTTCACGTGACATCACTACCGGAGTCCAGTGACTTCAAACTGGTGACTGTTGTCAGTCCCGATGCACAGGGGCTCCTGTCCATGGTTTGTGCCGTCTTCTTTTCTGAAGAACTGGATATATGTCAGGGAAGTACGGCAGTCGGGCCGCTGGATGACCACATCGGTTTTGGAATCCCGGCTGATGTCTTCGCAGCGTTCTTTGTTGTACAGACGACTTCCCCCGGACCATCGGCGTCGCACAGCGATCAGGTCGTGGAAGGCAGAGTGGAAGAATCACTGAACGAACTGCTGGAGCTGTCACGTTCCGGCGATCAGGAGGCCATGCGTAGAAACCTCGTGGATCGATTCTGTGACCGGTTGCAGCAACCGTCCGGAATCTCGGCGCCGCAGGCTGATCTGAGCCTGGAAATCTCAGATGTTGATACCAGGGGATTGACTCGACTGAACATCACCGCCGACGAAAGCTTTGGTTTTCTGTTTGAATTGTCCAACGCGCTCAGCCTGTGCGGCTTTTGGATTGTTCGAGCCGACCTTGGTACACATGACGGGCGCATTCGCGATGTCCTGTACATCACGGAATCTGACGGTTCTGTGATTGACCATGAATCCCGAGTGGAGGAACTTCGGACGGCGGTCACGCTGATCAAGCAGTTTACTCACTGGCTTCCTTCCAACAGTGATCCTCATCAGTCCCTGCATCGTTTTCGCGGCTTGCTGCATCGAATTCTGGCCAATGAAAACTGGCGGGTTGACGTGGCTTCACTGCGGCAGCCGAAAGTTCTGCGGGCCGTTAGCCGCGTTCTGGGCATCAGTCGGCATCTGTGGGAGGATTTTCTGCGAGCTCATCCTGACGATCTGCTGCCCATACTGACTGATCCTGATCAACTCACACAGGCTGTTTCGGAAGGTGATCTGCGTCGGGAACTGCGGCTGCAGATGGAGGATCTGCAGGAGCCGGCAGAGACACTGAACCGATTCAAAGACCGGAATCTGTTTCGCATTGACCTGCGACACGTACTCGGACACTGTGGTGCCTTCGGCAACTTTTCGCGGGAAATCACCGAGCTGGCTGACGTAGTTGTCAAGGCCTCGTGCGACATGGCGTGGCGGGAACTGACGCAAATACACGGGATTCCTCGCACTGATTTGAATGAACCATGTCAGTTCACGATTGCCGGGCTGGGAAAGTTCGGCGGGATCGAGATGGGGTTTGCCTCCGACATCGAAATGTTTCTGGTGTTTGCTGACGAATGTCGCAGCGATGGTGCGGTGCCGCTGTCCGGCGTCAGTTTCTTCGAGCGACTGGTGAAACGCGTGACTGAGCTGGTGGACGCTCGGCACAAGGGAATCTTTGAAATCGACCTGCGGATGCGCCCTTTTGGCCAGGCGGGATCGGCAGCCGTCAGTCTGGCGGCGTTTCGAAGTTATTATGCGCGTGACGGCCATGCATGGCCGTTTGAACGGCAGGCACTGGTCAAACTTCGATGTGTGGGCGGTGACTCAAAGTTCGCGGAATCTCTGATTACGGCCACTCATGAGGCGATCTATACCGGAGCCGGATTCGATTTCGGTGCCATGCGAGCGATGAGAGAACGACAGGTCCGCCAACTGGTTCATGGTGGTACCTTTAATGCCAAACTCAGCGATGGCGGTCTGGTTGATTGTGAATATGCGGTTCAGGCGTTGCAGCTGTCGTTCGGGCAGGCACATGCAGCTTTGCGCGGGGCTAATACGATGACGGCGCTGGCAGCGGCCAGCCGTACCGGTCTGGTCTCAACATCGCTGTTACACCAGATTCAGCAGGCGTACATTTTTCTGCGGCAGCTCATTGACTGTCTGCGAATGGTGCGTGGAAATGCGCTGGACCTGACGGTGCCCGCAGTCGATACGTCGGACTTCCATCAGCTGGCCCGTCGCCTGGAAGTCGTTCACGGAACTGTGCTGTCGGCCGCTGCGCTGGAGTCTCACTTTGCCGCTGTTCGTGAGTTTTCACGCGTTGTTGAGCAGAAGTGCACAGGCCCATAGCCATTCAGGAAGCGCACAAAGAAGGCCCGTCGCTGAAATCGACGGGCCTTCCGGATTTTTCACTGATGCTCTGCA
>Ga0315332_10000662_pt1 | contig 16590 bp, 10 predicted proteins | sample M110034915metaG_FD_203455 | JGI IMG/M metagenome (GOLD analysis project Ga0315332, IMG submission 203455) | Ammonia-oxidizing marine archaeal communities from Monterey Bay, California, United States - M1 100m 34915 | ecosystem: Environmental > Aquatic > Marine > Intertidal zone | place: USA...
CAATCGCATGTCTGCTGCTGGCCGTTTTTATGATTTCGGCGTGCACCGGATGTTCGTTGTTCGTTATGGCCGGAAAGGCAGTGTTCGGCGATCCGAAAGTGCCTTCACAGTTGAAGGCAGCGACCGGCACAGACATTTGTGATGGTGAAGATGCTGTTCTGATCATTTGTTCTGCTCCACATCGGCTACTTGCCGGGTTCCAGTCCTTGCAGATAGACATTGTGGACCGAGTGTCCCGCAACCTTGAATCAAGAAACGTGCAGGTCATCCCTTCCGGTGACGTCGCTGCATGGTACGACGACCATGGCGAATGGGGTGACTATTCAGAACTGGCCGCGGAATTCGGTGCGAGATATGTTTTGCACATCGAAATTCGCGAGTTCGACTATCGCGTGCCGGAAAGTGAAAATTTGATGCAGGGGAAGGCTGAAGGCCGCCTGCTGGTGCACGAAGTGTACAAAGACGGAGAGACAGCGGAGGTTCCGGTCAGTCTGGTCTTTGACCGGGATTTCACATTGAAGTTTCCCACGTCGTATCCCGTACCACGAGAAAAACGGTCCGAGGATATGTTCCTTCAGGGATTTCTTGACCGACTGGCGCTGCATGTCAGTCAGTATCTGTACGACTATCGAGCCAGCGAATCCATTCACTAATTCCAATCGCGGGGCCCCGGGGATTATCGGAGCCCACCACACAGCAGATGGCGGACGGTATTATGGTTCAGACGACTACGAATTCAGCAAAGAATGCGATGGCACACCATCACGGCCTCAGACAGATCGGCCGTCTGTTCTTTCTGCTCATGCTGCTGCTGGTCGTTCCGGGGTGCAACTATTTTATCCTGCTGGGGTATCTGATTGGCGGTCCACCGCAGCTGCAGCCGTTGTTCGAGAAGGAAACGAAGAAGTCCTTTACGGACCGAAACGTTCGAGTCGCCGTGGTTTGTTACGCACCCGACGACCTGACGAAGTTTCATGACAATATTGATCAGATGCTGGCGTTGCGACTTGCGACTATGCTGCATGCACACAAGATTGAAATTATTAATCCGGATGTGATTCAGGCGTGGATGGTCAATAATCCGGATTGGGATACAGCTGCGGAAGTCGGGGCTGAGTTTGACGTGAACTATGTGGTGTATGTTGATATCTCCGACTTTGCTCTGTACGAACGTGACAGCACAAGTCTGTTTCGCGGCCGTTGCGAAGCGATGGTCAGCGTTTACGAGATGAAGACGGACGGACGAGGTACCAGGATCTTCGACCGCGATGTGCAATCTGTCTTTCCTACAGAAGTGCCCCGATCTGCTTCCGAAGTCAGCTATGAGACTTTTCGCAACGAGTATTTCTTCAGATTGGCTGACGAAATCGGTCGTCTGTTTTATCCCTACGGGCATGGCGACGATATCGTCAACGCGACGTAGGACTGCGGCGTATCGATGGCACGATCTGAAAAGCGAAAAAGCCGCCGCCGACAACTACGGGCCAGTCATCAAAAGAACTGGCTGATTGGCCGATATGCAGTGACAGAGGCGCTGCGAGCGGCCAGGTGGCCTTTTGAAGAGCTGTATCTCGCCGATTCACTGACGCCGTCAGAAACGGCCGAGGCGGAACGGCTGGCGGACGAGGCCGACATTCGCGCTCGTCGAGACACGACAGATCGTTTGACCGAACTGTGCAGCGCCGACCATCACCAGGGTTTTGCCGCCCGGATGGCACCGTTTCCCTACGAAACACCCCGGCAGCTGCGGGAACGACTTCAGGAATCTTCGTCGACGGCAGCGGCTTGTGTCCCCGTCGTTGTCGTTTGCGATCGAATTCAGGACACTTTCAATTTCGGCGCGATCCTGAGAAGCTGCGACGCCACAAATGTCGCAGGTATTCTTATTGGCCCTGAACAACAGGCCGGAGTAACACCGCAGGTCGCTCGGTCATCGGCAGGTGCTGTACATCATCTGCCGATCGCAATGGCTGAAAACATCGTCGACTGCGTCATCGAAATGAAGACCTCCGGCTTCAAGGTTGTTGCTGCATCAGAAAAGGCGGAAGAAAGTCTGTGGGCGTGTGACCTCAGCGGGCCCACGGTGCTGGTAATGGGCAGCGAAGCACGCGGAGTCAGTACGGATCTGCTGGCTGTCTGTGACGTTCAGGTAAATATCCCTATGCAGGGCAGCGTACATTCTCTGAATGCGTCCGTGGCCGCTGGAATCCTGCTGTACGAGATTCGTCGTCAGCAGCAAAGCAGACCACTATACGACTAACGCCGTATGCCGCTTCCATTGGTACATTCACACGAGGAAGATGCTACGGCGCGGGCCTTGCCTGTTCGGGCGGCAAATCCACTGAGATGAGGATGTCGCGCGTTGTGCCGGACTTTTCGTGCCAGTTTTCAATGAATCGGCTGACGCTGTATTCAGCCACTGCGTTGTCAGCGGAGCGACTGTGCTGCATCGTCAGCAGCACTCGGTTGACTGTTGCGTGGGCAGCTGGCGTGATGGCTGTCAGAATCACGTCATTCGATCCGGTTGTGTCACAGCCAAGAAATACGGTCACGTCTTCCCCATTCTTCTTGGCGGAAAGTCTGCCGCAGCGAAACGAGGGGAATTCCTGAACCACAGACAACTGTTCGTAGCCCCGATCGGCAAGTGCCGACAACGCAACGGCTGAACACGTTTCCCAGTGGAAGACCTTGGCCTCAACCGTGGGCACCGCCACCACTTCCGTCGCAGCAGTGGCAAGCTCGCCCCAGTCAATGCCGGGGATGATGATGTTGTCGTCCAGTTGGCTGGCGTGTTCAAGGTACTGCATGGCCAGTTTTCGTTCGCCCGCATTGTAACGTGCAACGCCGCGATTCATCCACGCCTTGGCATGCCCGGCATCGAGCTCCACGGCGCGCCTGTAATCCGTTTCAGCTTCTGCCAGCCGCCTCTGTTCCAGAAACACGTTACCCCGCTGGAACCAGTTTTCTGCTTCATCCGGCGCTATCGTGATGGCGCCCGTATAGTCCGACAGGGCTTTTTCAAAGTTGCCCTGGTCGTGCTGGCACAGCCCACGATTTCTTAATGCCAGAACGTTGTCCGGTTGCTGACGAATAAGACCAGTAAATGCTTCGGCTGCTTCCCTATAGCGTTCCAGCTTCGCCAGAATGACCCCTTTGTTGTTCAGGGCATCGGTATGTGACGGCTGAACGTCAATGCAAAGAGAATAGTCGTCCAGTGCCCTGGAAAGCAGCCCCAGGTTTTCGTAGCAGATACCGCGTCTGTAATAGATGTCAGCCCGATCCGGAAATGCAGTGACTGCCTCTGAATAGAGCGACACAGCATCTTCAAACCGTCCCCGGTCTGACATGATGTTGGCCTTCTCAAGCGTCACTTCAGGACCATCGGTGTTGACCGAACAACCGCTGACTATTGCTATCGCCAGACTCATCAGCCATTTCGAATGGCCGGAGTACGCCTTAATCTGTTGGTGACACAAGTGCATGGGAGCAGGCTTTACGTTTTTGCGTTAAGATCTGGAATCGGGAATCCGGCGTGTGAAGCAGTTCCTGAACCTGGAATCAGCTTGCTCTGCTTCTGATGCGAAATCCGGAAATGCAAAGCGTGAGCGAGCGACCGGAAATGAAACGAACGCACGGACTACCCTCTCTTACGCGTCAGGTTTCCAGCGACGAAACGCCTTGTAATATCGCCAGACGGGCACGCACTAAGCAAGAAAAAACACGGGCCGTGACAACGATTGATTTTATTCCTCCGCTTGCCATCCGCTGACCTGTGCGATTGACCTTAGCGCGCAAAAAAACACGGCGTTTCCGACAATTGTGTCCGGAACGCCGTGTTCAGTAGGGTTGCCCTCTTCTAACACAGCAAAGAATTGCTGTGCCTTATCTGCGTCGGGGGGCTGGACTATCGTGTTGCCACGTCAACTTCAGGCTGTGCGGTTACATCATTGACCTTCACATTGACCGTCTGGCCGGCGACCAGAGTTTCAGTACTTTGGGCCACAAACAACTGTCCGTTTCGAGTCATCTCTGCGCGAACTGTATATGGATAACTACGCTGAGTATCCGACAAAGGAATCTTAAACTTCCGGACGTTGCCGGCAACTGCTGTCTTGTTGCCGCCAAGAATCAGCGTGGCATCCTCCGGCAACTGGACAACGATGTAAGCGAACTCGTCTGCAGGTACTGCATTCGGTCGTGCGGCGTAACCTGGTGAAATTCGAGCAGCGTGATGGTGAGCAGCCGGTGCCGTATAGCCGGAGCTCAGGTAGCCGCCGGATGATGCTGATCGGTAAGACCCGCTTGAAGCACCGCCGCTTGAAGCACCGCCGCTTGAAGCACCGCCATACGATCCGCTGGAACCGTGGAACAAGCCATGAAGCAAGCCACGATGATGGTGTCCGGTGGAACCGTAAGATCCTGAACTGCCACCTGAGGAGCCGTGAGAACCGTAGGATCCTCCCGAACTGTCGGTCGATCCGAGCGAGCCGCTGGACCCGTGTGACGCGGAACGTCTTTCAGCACGTTCAATCAGTCGTGCTTCGCGACGAGTGATTCCACCCGACGAGCCTCCCGCTGAGCCATAGGATCCGCCGCTGCTGGCGTATGAGCCGCCACTTGACCCCGTTGACCCCGTTGACCCCGCAGAGCCATAGGAACCGTGACTGTTATGGCCCGCATCAGCATTCAGACCAAACCCAAACAGAGTCAGCGCAAGTGTTGCTGCTGACAAGGTTAAGCGTTTCATGTGCGTTCTCTCCCTCATTACTAGCGATATCGTCGCGAAAATACAGGACCCATCTGGCGCATTGCCTACAGAGCTCATAACCTGAGGAGTTTACCCAGCCATTCGAATCCGTCAAATCAGATAGATGCAGTAGTTTACGGGTTTTGGGTTCTTTTCCAAACTGGGAACTTTGCCAGAAACTGGGTTCGTGGATGAGTGCGCTGAAGTGGGATTTGAGAAGCAATGCCCCGAGGTTTTGGCGGCTTCTCGACAAGACATGTTGGGCGAATTCATTAGGTCCGAGTGCCCTTGGATTCTTAGTCAAGAGAAGTGGTTGCCTGTGACCTGGAGGAGGTACTGGCCTTTTGGGGGTTAGTTGCCCGAAAAATGTTACGATTCAGACGGCAAACACCGGCAGTGGTGGGGAACACTTCGTTATGTTGCCGGCTCCGGTCAGCATCGCAGCACTGGTCACTAAGCAGTTTGCCACTTGATTTCGAACAGGGCTTTGTGCCCTACTCTGTTGTGAGGACGGTCTGCGCGTGAATGTTCCGACCGTGTTCGTCACAATTTCGGCTAACCGGAACCGTTGTTGTTTCTCCGAAAGCCTCTAACCCGCTTCCTCTGCATATGTCAGATGCTAAAGAAGTTCTCTGTGTCAACGCACCTGTTTCCGGGGACGTTCGTCCACCGGGGTCCAAGAGTATTACTAATCGGGCGCTGATTTTGGCAGCTCTGGCCGGTGGCAGGTCTGAGTTACATGGCGTACTGAACAGCCAGGACACTCAGGTCATGCTGGACAGTCTTTCTGGACTGGGGCTGGATGTCAGGCACGACACCAGCAAGCACAGCTGTTCCGTGGCTGGCTGCGGCGGCCGATTCGTGCAGCCGGACGCAGATCTTTGGCTGGAAAACAGCGGAACCAGCATTCGTTTTCTGACGTCGTTCTGTACGGTCGGGAACGGGCAGTATCGGCTCGATGGTGTCGCACGCATGCGAGAACGTCCCATCGCGGACCTTGTCAGTGCACTGAACGCTCTGGGAGCTGACGTGTATTGTGAAGATCCGACATCCGGTTGTCCGCCGGTTTGTGTTCACGGTGAATCTCGACGCCTGGGTGGTGGCGCCACCAGGATCGCGGGAAATATTTCAAGTCAGTTTCTCAGCAGCCTGTTAATGGCGGCGCCGGCGGCGGAAGCTGCTGTGCATCTGGAAGTTGATGGTGAGCTTGTTTCAAAACCATACGTAACGATGACACTGGAGATGATGAAGGCATTTGGCGTCAGTGCGGAATATCCGGAAGACCTTTCCTCATTTCGCATTGCACCTCAAACCTATTGTGCTCAGTCGTATGACATCGAACCGGATGCGTCAGCGGCCAGCTATTTCTTCGGTGCGGCGGCGGTGACTGGAGGCACGGTGACGGTGCAGGGACTGACAAAAAATGCATTGCAGGGTGATGTGCAGTTCGCTGCGGTATTGCAGCAGATGGGATGCGACGTCCAATGGAATGATTCCAGTGTCACTGTTACCGGCAGGTCCCTGCACGGAGTGGATATTGACATGAATGCGATCAGTGATACGGCTCAGACATTGTCTACGGTCGCTGTCTTTGCTGACTCTCCGACCACGATACGAAGTGTGGGGCACATGCGTCACAAGGAAACAGATCGTATTTCTGCGGTTGTCACCGAACTCCGTCGGGCGGGAATCCGGGCCGAGGAGTTTGACGACGGGCTTCGAGTTTATCCCGGAACACCTCAACCCGCTGAAATTCAGACGTACGATGATCATCGCATGGCGATGAGTTTTTCGCTGTTGGGTCTGAGGGCCAGTGGGATTCGGATCCTGGACCCCGGCTGCACTGCGAAAACGTATCCCAATTACTTCGAAGACCTTGAACGTCTGTGTCGCGGCAGTCGGTGACGGCTGCTCCGGGCTGGTCAACACGGATGGAGTGGCAGCAGGCGTTGTTCGTTGCAGGACGGTCCGCAGGAACGATATGCATGTGCTGTCCGACAACCCGATAGATTGCTCACACAGCGTATTACTGTCTTGTTTGCAGGATTAATCAGTTGCAGATTCTGTATCAGGATGAATATCTGGTGGCTGTTGCCAAACCGTCCGGTATGTTTGTTCATCGAAGTGACGCCGACCGCACTGCTGCATCGGTGGTCGTTCAGTTGCTGCGTAACCAGTTGGGGCAGATCATCTATCCTGTCCATAGACTTGACCGGGCTACTTCCGGGGTTTTACTGTTAGCCCGATCGTCCAACGCAGCGGCGGCCTGCGGGCTGATGTTTTCGGAACGTCGTGTTCGGAAGACCTACTGTGCCCTCGTTCGTGGCTACTGTGAGGCAAATGGTCAGATTGACGCTCCGCTGATCTCTTCCCGCGGACGCGATCAACCGGCTGATCATCCATGGGCGGTACCTCAGCAAGCTTCCACCAGTTACCGGACGCTGAGACAGTTTGAGGTTCCGATCACACTGGGCCAGTACTCGACAACACGGTCCTCACTGGTTGAGGCACATCCTCAGACTGGTCGATATCATCAGATACGCCGGCACTTCAACTATGTTTCTCATCCGGTGATTGGCGACACGTCGCATGGCGACGGTCGTCACAACCGCTGGTATAGAGAACACTTTGGCGCAGAACGACTGATGCTTGCGGCCGTGCGCCTTGAGTTTGATCACCCGATTACCGGAACCGCGTGCGACATTCACTGCCCGACTGCCGGCTCTTTCACGACTGTGATCCGTCAACTGGAAAAGTTTCGTGTGCCTGTGTCGGCTGACTGAACACTGCAGCGCAGTGTTCCAGCAGAGGGTCAATGGCTTTGGCCTGAATGTGGTGAGGTGGTTGCCAGTCGAACCACTCAAACCCCAGGTGTTCGGTCAGTGTGATATCAACGTCTTCTGTCAGGCGTCCCAGATAAATTCGCATCGTTTTCTCAACGGGACCTTTGCCGAGTCCATAGCGTTTACCGTTCACCATGTATCGGGTTTCGTGGAGAAAGTCGTCGATCACCTGGATCTGGTCGAGGCGGATACCGGTTTCTTCTTCCAGTTCACGCAGCGCACACTCGAGATCTGTTTCGCCGGGATCAACATGGCCCTTCGGAAGGTCCCATCGATTTGCATGTTTCATCAGCAGAAAAGATTGAATCGGATCTCCTTTGACAATCAGAAAACCGCACGATCGTGGTTCTTTCATTCTTATTCACCTGTGGTCTGGCTCTGTACACGAAGTACTGTCAGCATCGGGTGGCGGGAAATCGGGGTGAAAAGGTTCCCGGGCCATCCGTTGGCCCCGATGTTCCGGTCGAGTCGTAAACGGTCGACCGGGAGCCTGCCCGGAAAGGCTCAGGAAATCTCGCAGTGCCCAGTCGTTTACCGGGAACGCCAGATCATCCCACGGAATGGATTCTTCCGTCAATGGAAACAGCCGAACTTCAAGACTTTCCGGCCCTGCTTCAAACTCAGAAGACTCCATCGCCGCATGAAAGATCATGTGGACCTGACCGATTCTGGATACGGTGTACGTCGCCAGCAGAGACCGGACGGCCACCTTCGCCCCCGCTTCTTCATGAACCTCCCGGCAGGCACCTTCTTCAATCGTTTCACCGATTTCCATAAACCCTCCGGGAAGTGTCCAGAACCCATAGCGTGGTGCAATGGCCCGGCGACACAGTAGAATCTGGTTCTGCCACGTACACAGTCCCGTCACGATGACTCTTGGATTGTCATAGTGAATCCAGTCACACCGGTTGCAGACCATCCGTGAGATGGAATCACCCGGTGGTACCTGACTCTTGAAATTTGAAAACGACGAGATCGGGATATTCATGGAAGAACTGTAAAAATTCCACGAACGTGAGCGTTCAGGAAACCTGTCGGCAGCCGCACGTTTCACTGCATTCTAGGGCAGCGAAGCGACGAGCAAAGGATGTGATGAGGTAAATCGTTGATGATTGTGCAAGAATCATGCAGTAGACTCAAGCCACGAATCCGGAGACTCATTTGATGTTGCTTCCACGACCGTCTGTGCTGTTATTCGGAATCGTTGCTTGTTCAATTCTGTCAGACAGATCTGCTTCCGCTGACTGGCCCATGTGGCGGCACGATGCGCAGCGCAGCGGTGCGTCGGACTCAGAACTGCCTGCAGAACTTCACTTGCAGTGGACACGACAGCTTCCGTCTGCGCTGCCCGCATGGCCCAATGAGTCTCGCCTGCATTTTGATGCGTCCTACGAACCCGTTGTGCTTGGTTCACGAATGTTCTTCGGCTCCATGGTCGATGGCAGTCTGACGGCCTGCGATTTGGCAACGGGGGACGAACTCTGGCGTTTTTACACGAATGGTCCGGTCCGACTGGCTCCCGTTGCGTTTGACGGACGTGTTTGTGTCGGTTCAGATGATGGCTGGTTGTATTGCGTTGATGCTTCAACCGGGACACTGTTGTGGAAGACTTTCGGAGCGTCTGCGAATCGTGAACCCTATGTTCACCTGGGCAATGCCAGAGTCGTGTCACTCTGGCCAGTACGAGGTGGCCCCGTATACGCTGATGATGTTGTCTACTTTGGTGCCGGAATCTGGCCGACGCTGGGAGTGTTTGTGCACGCAGTGGACGCAAAGACCGGGCGTGTGATCTGGACGAACGACAGTAGCCACGCGATTGAGAACGTCCGAGTCGATCACAATTATCTGCAGGAATCGGGGATCTCTCCGCAGGGGCATATGCTGGTCAGCGGAGACATGCTGATCGTGCCCAATGGTCGTTCCATGCCTGCTCGGCTGGATCGCAGGACCGGCAAGCTGCACTATTTTGTTCAGGGCTACCGTAACGGAGACAGTCGAGTCGTAGTCAGTGGAGAGACTGCGTTTGTTGGGCGGACCGGCATCATTAGCCTGAAGGACGGGCGAGAGATCGCAAGTCGCTGGGCTGCGGCCGGTGAGAATGCTCCTGCGGGATGGAGTGGTCCCAAGGCAGACCTGTTTGAGGGGCCGTTGTTTCCCTACAAGTTTGCTCCCGGCTGCGACCACCGATCTGTCGTTGACGGAACAATCGCATACGGGGTCGACAATGGTATTGTGTATGCCTACGACGTAAAGAACGCAACGACTTCACTTCAGGAGAAACTGTTTAACGGCCAGGATATCAAGCCGGCTCGCTGGGATGTGCCGGAACTGTGGACGCTGGAAACTCCATTTGCGGGGAAAAAACAGCTGACAACGTCCCTGCTGAAGGCCAGGCAGCAACTGATCGCCCATAGTGGCCGTGATTTGTTCGCTGTTCTTCTGAATGCCGATGACAGCAAGCCGGGGACCGTTGTCTGGACGAAGCAGCTGCCGGCCGAGCCGACCAGTATGCTGGTGGCGAATAGTCGGCTGATCGTTGTCACCAGCGACGGTTCAATTCACTGTTTCAGTGGTAAGTCGACCGATGCCCGGCAGCATCCTGCTGCAGTTGATGGTGAAATCGCGCTGCAGAAAGATTTTTCGGAGGCCACACAGTCAATTCTGAAGGCGGCAGGAAGCCACGGAGGCTATGCGATCGTTAAAGGACTGAAAACCGGATGGTTAGTTCAGGAACTGCTTTCGAAGTCCCGGTTCAACGTGATCGCGATCGATACCGATGCGGGAATTATTGACCGCTTGCGTCGTCGGTTCGCTGCAGATCAGCGATTCCTGTCTCGATTTCAGGCTATCGTGGACGACACGAACCCGGTTCGGCTGCCTCCGTACATCGCAAACCTCATTGTGACGGAGGACGTGGAGGAACTCCAGCTTGCTGACGGCCCGTATCTGAGGACTCTTTATGAAAGCCTGCGGCCGTATGGAGGGACCCTGTGTCTGCCTGTGGATGAATCGAACCGCGCTGCCATTTTGAAACTCGTATCGTCCGGAGATTTTCCCGGCTTGAATACGGAATTATCCGGCGAGTTGCTGATACTTCGCCGCGTTGGGCCATTGCCGGGCAGTGCGGTATGGTCTCACGAATCCGGCGATGCTGCACGAACATTCTATTCACGCGACGAACTTGTCCAGGCGCCTCTGGCGGTTCTGTGGTATGGCGACGGTCGTGATCACGGTTTCTACAAGCGGAAGGATTACGGCCACGGTCTCAAACCACAGGTTGCCGGTGGACGGATGTTTGCTCTGCAGGTTGCCACCAACTCGCTGAAAGCAGTGGATGCCTATACCGGTCGTCTGCTCTGGTCTCGCAAGCTGGGCAGTTCAGCTCGCTATGCGTCAATGCAGGACGCTGTCTACGTGGCGGACGAACGGACGTGTCTTGTGCTGGATCCTGCAACAGGTGAAGCAAGGCACACGTTTGATGTCGACGTGAACCGTCCGACGGATGTGCCGGTCAGTGCATCAGATGTACGTGTTGCAGATAAAACGATTCTGATTTCCGTGCGGTTCAATAAACAGAACTCTATCGAAAAAGGACGCTGGAACAGTGAACTCTTGGTTGCTCTGGATCGTGTGTCCGGCAAGCAGTTGTGGAGTCGTCACGCCACCTGGCGGTACAACACCGCTGCCATCGCTTTGTCCCGGGGGCGGGTGTTCTGTATTGACTCACATGCTCCTGAAGAAATTGGTCTGATGCGGCGGCGAGGCGACAGCGTGGAGACACTGCCATCAACGATCTTGGCACTGGATGCGCGAACCGGTGAGCAATTATGGAAGACCGTTCGAAACGACCCGCCGGCGACACTGACGACCCTGCACTTTATGAGTTTAAGAACTCAGGACGACTGGCTGTCCTATTCTACTGAGCAGGACCTGTTGCTGGCGGGAAAAGCCAGTCGCACTTTTGCCCTGAACGGGACGACAGGACAGGAAGTCTGGGAAGTTCCCATGCGCGGCCAGCAGCCGCTCATTCTGGGCCCGGAGACGTTTATCAATCAGACGGGCCACACGTACGGCGTGGCGTCCGGAGACCTTGTCAGTGGCGAGGCGCTGTTTCGCCGAGGTGGGTGCAACTATGCGGTCGGCGGAAAAAATCTGCTGTTTCTGAGATCTAACTGCGCCACATACGTCGACGTCGAATCGCGGCAGGAATACGCCATCCGCAACCTGCGGTCGGGTTGCAGCAACAGTCTCGTCGCGGCCGATGGATTGCTCAATGCTCCGTGTTTTTCGGTTGGCTGTATCTGTAATTATCCGATTCAGACATCCTTCGCGATGTTTCATATGCCACAATCGGCGAAATGGCACGGAGACGTGCCAGTGCAGCAGACGTCTGAATGAATCCCCTTTTCTGTTACTGCTCGATCGCTCCGCTGTTCCGTATCCGTCGCCTTATTCGTGGATTTGTTCGAAAGTGAGATTACCAATGCGGTACTTCTTCCAGTCCTTGAAGTCAAAGTGCCACCATTCAAATTCGTAGACGGAAAATTCCTCGGCTTCCATCGTGCGCCGCAGCAGCTCGCGATACCAGCGTTGTCGCGAAGTGCCCCCGGGATACAGCGGAAAAGAACGGGCCGAAAATTCGTCGTAACCGGCCACCATCTGAATCGGTTCACCAGTGCTGAGGTTGTACAGCGTCAGGTCAACGGCACAGCCTCGATTGTGACGGGATCCGCGTGCCGGGTTGGCAACGAAATTCTTCAGATCGTCCGGCGTCGCGTCCCAGAACATTCTTGTCACGTGCCATGGTCGGTACGCATCGTGAATCAGTAGCCCCAGCCCCTCGGCTTTCAGCCGCTGGTGAGCTCGTACGACGGCCTCAGCCGCCGGCCGCTGCATAAATGCTCGTGGTTGTTTGTAGAATACGGCCCCGGTGAAATTGTTGGTTGAGGCATATCGGATATCCAGCTTGATTGTCGGATCCAGAGACGTGAGCTCAACCAGAGCCGGGTCGCGATAATTACCTGGTTCGGGCGGAGGACTTGCGGCCAGCGCCGCGGCACGAAGATCATCGATCGGTTTGACGGGGACAATACGAAACGTCTCTCCGTCTTTTGTACCTGCTTCACGCCGCTGAAAATCGACTTCTGCAGCAACCACGCTGATAGCAGTACCATCTGTGTTTCGATTGAACTTCAGCCCTTCACCGTGATACAGACCGTAATCCGGGAAGGCGAACGTGTCGGCAGTGATTTCCTTCAGAGGGTAGTAGTAGAACCATTCGATCAGCGCGTACAACCGGCCACCGTCTTCCAGAATGTAGAGTGTGTTGTGGTCCCATCCATATTCTCCAATCAGTCCTTTCCACCGTTCCGGTACCTCAGCGGGTGGTAAATTCGAGATTCGCCGGAACGTGTCTTCGCCAACCCGCAGGGTACCGACATCCTGCAGTTGTACTTGGGTATGCACACCGGCCGCGTCGTCAGTCAGCAGCGTCCCGTCATCGGCTGCAACACGAAGATCGTATCGAAAGGAACCTCGCTGCATGGTGACGTGGCCGTTCAGTTCGCCGATACGAGTCAGTCGTGTTCCATCAGATTCGCGATAGGTACCGAGCAGTTCCTGAATTCGGCCGGATGGCACAGGGCTCGTTGTACGATACGTTGGAAGTGGTTTGCCGTCCTGGGCAGCAAGCATCAGTCTTAGTGCATAATCTGTCAGTCGACGTACCACGCCGTTACTGCCATCCAGAGACGCGACAGCGGCGACGCCGATGCTTCGTGCAGGAAGTGCTTCCAGTTGAGTGGAGAAGCCGTAGACAGCTCCGCCATGGCCAATTTTTCGGAAGCCGTCCAGGTCCTGCACGTGGAACCCCAGCCCAAATCCCAGCGGCCGACCGTCTGCATCTTTCGTCGGTGATGTCATTAATCTGTATGTTTCCGGTTGCAGAAGTTTTTCGGACGACGTCCGGCCGTCGTTGAACATGCAGATCAGAAACTTCGACAGATCCGTTACGCTTGAGTACAGGTTTCCGGCAGGACCGGTACCCAGCAGAAACGTGGGAGCTTCAAACCGGCGGCCGTCATAGGTTCGCATCCAGCCGGTTGCCAGTTTCCGGCGGACATTCGGCGTGACCACAAACCCGCTGCTGTTCATGCCCAGCGGATCAAGGATGGACTGCTGTACTCGATCTGCATGAGAGGCATTATGTTGTTTTTCAAGGACTGCCCCGACAACGGCGATCGCGGCGTTGGAATACTTTGTTCTTGTGTTTGGCTTATAAACCAGTTTCGTGCCGTTCAGGCTGGCGACAGTGGCTGTCAGGGTCGGCTCCGTGGGGTCGAAGTAATTGCCAACAGGTGACTCGCGCACCAGACCGGACCGATGGGTCATCAGCTGACGAAGGGTGATCGGTATGTCAAACGGATTCTGCGGCTGGAAATCGGGGACGTATTCCTGCACCGGCGTGTCCAGGTTCAGTTCACCACTTTCTACCAGCTGCATGACCGCGATGTCGGTGAACAGCTTGGAAACGGAACCAACGCGATAAACGGTGTCGGCGGTCGCGGGGATCTTCTGTTTGGCGTCCTGAAATCCAAAGCCATCGCTCCAGACGACCCGTTCGTGATCGACCAGTGAAATGGAAAAAGCCGGCAGCTGTTTCTGTTCTACCTCGTGTCGAATGACAGACTGCAGTCTGTCAATGACGGCTGTGTACTCTGTTGCTGCTACGGGCTCCGGTTGAGGAGAGACAATGTCGGCAACGGACCTTGCCAGCTGCGACAGGTTGACATTCTGCAGGTTGCACATGACCGCCACGGACGTGCCCGTCTCCGGAATCAACAGCAGCACCGTAGATGTACCTGACTGACCTCCGGTGTGTGAGACAAGCTTGTGTCCATTGCGCGTGGCCACACTCCAGCCGAGACCGTAACCTGTTTTCTGTCCGTCCGAAGTATCCTGACTGGTCCACATCTGATGCAACATTTCCGACTTCAGCAACCGGCCCGTATTCAGGGCAATGGCAAATCGCACCAGGTCGGAGGCCGTTGAAAGCAGGCCGCCTCCGGGGATCTTCATGCTGGTGTCGTGCAGTGGGGCATTGAACAGCTGATCCGGTGTTTCATTCTCATCCCCCAGCAACGCTTTCTGTTGTTCTGGTGTTGGTCGGATGTAGCCGCGTGTTCTGAGGGGAATGATCGCGTACTGATCATCAACAACCGTCTGTGACATTTCGGCCGGCTGCAGAACATGCTGCTGCAGCAAGTTTACAAACGTTTCGTCTGTGGCTCCTTCGACCACGTTACCAAGTAAATTGAAGCCGAAAGTTGTGTACAGAAACTTGGTACCGGGTTTGTGCAGCAGCGGGTCATCACGGAAATTCTGCAGCGCGGCATTGAGGCTGCTGAAATGCCGAGTCGAAAGCGCTTCCGCTCCGCTCTTGTAGTGCCGGACGCCGGCCAGGTGGCCGAGTAATTGACGTGACGTCACTGACCAGCGTTTCCTCGGATACTCTGGCGTGTACTGCTGAACTTCCGCATCCAGATTGATGATACCTTGTTCGGCAAGTGAAAGTACGATCACCGCGGTTATCGACTTGGCGATGGAGGCCGTGCGGTAACGAGTGTCAGCTGTGGCAGGAACCGAGTTTTCCACGTCAGCCAGGCCAAAGCCCCTGGAATAGGAAAGTTGATTACCCGTCGCCACGGCCACCGAAACTCCCGGTATACCACGGTCTGCAACAAGTTTTTCAATCAGCTGCTCGATCTGAGCGACGGTCTGCGGCTGCAGTTCGTCAGCATGAGCACATTGCAGGATCGCTGCCGTCGTGACGGCAAGGAGACAGATGCGTTTCGAATTCATCGGGTGGTCTCGGAATTCAGCTGTTGGGATTACGGGGGGATTGTTGTTGCTGCCGACTGCGTGCGAGATAACACGCGACCGGACAGATTGCCAGTCCACTGTTCTCGGTCGACCGCCAGCTTTCCGTTGACGAGAACGTATTCGATCCCCTCGGAATATCGATGCGGTTGAAATGCATCGGCTTTGTCACGAATGCGAATCGGGTCGAAGACAACCAGATCGGCATGAGCACCTTTGCGAATGACGCCTCGATTGGTCAGATTCAGGATTCCCGCCGGCAACGAGGTGGAGACTCGCACCGCCTCCTCAGTGCTCATCAAACCGCGGTCGATGGCATAGTGCCGGATTTTTCTGGGGAATGCTCCGTAGAAACGCGGATGCACAGGCCCGTCACCAGGCAGTGCAATGCCCGCATCGCTGGAAGTTGCAGTCCATGGCGTCGCCGCGAACGATTCCACGTCTTCTTCTGACATCGAAAACGCCCGCAGTCGAGCACCTCCCCGGCGATTACGGTCGCCGTTCAACTGCAGTGAAATTGCAGCTTCGACGACGGTTGATTTCGTTCGCATGGCGAGCTCGCCCAGCGTCTTGCCAACACTGTCTGTGTCAGGGTGTTCGACAATCAGAATCCTGTCGGCACCACCGCGACGAATGATTTCGTATTCGATGTCGCGACGTACATTGGCTGCCAGAGAATCATTCGTCATGATCTTTTCAAGCATATCGGCCGGACTGACCGTGTTGTCCGTGTCGGTATTCGTTGCTGCCTGCTTCGAGGACGCCCAGGCGGGAATCAGGACTATTCTTCCGTCAGAGCCACTGGTGTTATACGGATACTGGTCTGCGTAGAACGGCAGTCCGTCATCCCTTGCACGTCGAATTAACTCATTCATTTTTCGACTGGAGCCCCAGAAGTCGGTTCCTCTGGCCTTGATATGAGTCGCAACCGTCGTCACGTTGGTGGTGGCTGCGATCTGAATCAGTTCCTTCAGGTTGTCCAGCATTGACGGCTGATCGGCCGAATCGCGACTGGGCAGAAACCACATGGGGCGACTGCCGGAACTTCGTTCGTGGACAATATACACCCCGTTCGAGGCGGCGATCGTTTCTGCCAGAGCCTCCATCTCGCGCGGGGTGCTC
>Ga0315332_10000664_pt1 | contig 16563 bp, 14 predicted proteins | sample M110034915metaG_FD_203455 | JGI IMG/M metagenome (GOLD analysis project Ga0315332, IMG submission 203455) | Ammonia-oxidizing marine archaeal communities from Monterey Bay, California, United States - M1 100m 34915 | ecosystem: Environmental > Aquatic > Marine > Intertidal zone | place: USA...
TGCATCGTAGTAAACTTTATCAGTAGGGTTCGTTCCGCTTGCTGACATATTAAGCCGGTATCGAGAATACCTAAAATAAGGCGCAATATAAAACCCTTTTGGGGCACCTTTCTCACTGAAATAAAACTTCAACTCAGGAGTAACAGAAAAACCTTTGATTTTACCAAAATCGGCTTCACCTCCAACTGACTCAACAACATTCTTAATAGCTGTACCATATGCCCCACCTGCATTAGTCGGAATTTTATAGGCGAACCCCGCTGAAATTGCAATAGGACCATATATTGCCCTTTCGAAATAAAAAGGAATGTTTCTATATGCAATTGTACCTAGAGGATTGTATTTTATAACATTTTGAGGCCCATTACTAGCTGGTGCCATTCCTTGCCTGTATTGTGCATTTACAGACAGCGGAGTAAATAGCGTAATGAGTGCAAGCAAGACTCTTGTTGAAGCTATCATCTATTCAAAAATACAGATTTTGAGCATAAAAAAGCCGAGCAAATGCTCGGCTTTCTTTTAAAGAATTTTTCTTTTAGAACTTCATTCCGAGCATAATACGAAATGTATTTACGTACGATTCACCCTCTACTTCAATTAAATCACCATCGTAAGTTGCAGAAAAATTAGTTCGTAAGCTCCCCATACCATATCCAAATCCAACAGACAGAATATCAAATCTATAAGTTAATCCTATTTCATGACCTAAACCATATTGAAGCACAGGATAGCCGACTGTTTCTGTTGTGGTTCCATCATTATATTCTCCCGCCATAGCGCCAAAAAGAAAAGTGGGGACGACTTGATAAAATACATCAAATGCCATTTGATCAGAAATTGCATATGTAAAATAAGGGCCTAATTTAAGTGCCCTTAAATCAATAGAAAAACCTTTGATATTATAAGCGCTATAAGCGCTATTTGCTTTAAAGCCAGTAATTCCAAAATCAAACCAAGTAACTTTCAACCCAATAGCCATTGGCTCAAAATCACTCAAACGAAACATATTACCAAACTCAAGGCCATGGCCCCATCCGAATTTACCAACCGCCATAACATCCGTTCGATATTTCTCAACATCAGTCTGATTTAAAGAAACATCATTCTGTTTAATCGACACTCCAGCTTTCAAATAACCATATTTCTTTGAAGGGCTATATGGATTATAATGCAAAAACATGCCACCTTCTGTAATCCCTTTATCAGCCGCCGTTATGGACTGAATAGATTGTATAGACTTATTGGGTTTAAAATAAGGCATCTTCAAATCACTTGAGCCTAAGTTGTATTCCCCATTACCCGCCATAGCTGAGAAGCTAATCAAGAGCGCTGCAAATACTGATAAAATTGAGTATTGTTTTTTCATAGTATTATTTTTTACTGCGTACTCTTCGTTTTCCGCTTCCCTTTATGATATGCTAATGTAATTAAAAAATCGCTTTACGAGTTCTCGACCAAAAAGTTTCTACAAACAGGCCGTTCTGCCTCCATCAACAGGTACGTTAATTCCGTTAATATAGCTTGCTGCGTTAGAAGATAAAAACCCAACAGCATTGGCAATTTCCTCAGGTTCAGCAACTCGTTTCATTGGCACTTGGTTTGCCATAGCTTTTCCAATTTCTTCTATAGTTTGTCCTGTCTTCTCCGCTTTGGCTTCTATAATAGATTTTAAGCGCACGGTATTTGTTGCTCCCGGTAATACATTGTTTACTGTAATGTTGAATTCGCCTAATTCATTCGCTAAGGTCTTTGCCCAGCTCGCAACCGCACCACGAATAGTATTAGATACTCCTAGTCCGTTTAAAGGCTGTTTTACTGAAGTAGAGATGATATTAATAATTCTACCAAACCCTTCTTCTTTCATGCCTTTAATTACCGCTTGTGCCATAATATGATTGCAAACCAAGTGATTATTAAAGGTTTGAGTAAACTCTTCCACTTTAGCTGATTGTATTGGTCCGCCAGCAGGTCCACCTGTATTGTTTACCAAAATATGAACATTACCATTTATCTCCATAAAATTTTCGACTAAAAGTTTAAGTTCTGGAGGAAAAGAAAAATCTGCTTTAATATAGTGATGCTTTTGCCCTTGTGAAGTGTCTAGCCCTTCTTTGGCGGAAAGTAATTTTTGGTCATTTCTTGCAACAAGAACAATGCTCGCACCCTGACTTGCGAGTTGAATTGCAATAGCCTTTCCTATTCCTTGTGTGCTTCCGCAAACTATAGCTGTTTTTCCTATTAAATTTAAATCCATAATCACGAATATTTTGTCCAAATATAATTCATGGATAAATAATAATGTGAGTTTTCCCTAAACATTTAATAACCAATATCAACCCCATATAGGTATAAGATTATTAATTTAGAGCCAAATTTAAAAAGTTATGGCAATAGCAAAACCCTTCAATCTTCAAAAATGGATTGATGACAATCGAGACCTCCTTAAACCACCTGTAGGAAACAAAAACTTATACGTTGAAGCTGGAAATTTCATTGTTATGGTAGTTGGTGGTCCAAATGCAAGAAAGGATTATCATTACAACGAGTCTGAAGAACTATTCTACCAATTGGAAGGTGATATAAATGTTAGAATACAAGAAGACGGCAAAGCTGTGGATGTGCCCATAAAAGCTGGAGAGATGTTTCTGTTGCCGGCAAATACTCCGCACTCTCCAATGCGTTCTGAAAATTCTGTTGGTTTAGTTATCGAAAAAGTAAGAATAGGTTCTAACGATACTGATGGTTTAATGTGGTTTTGCGATAAATGCAATAACAAATTGCACGAAACCTATTTCCCTTTAGTCAACGTTGAAAAAGATTTTCAACCCAGATTTAAAGAATTTTATAGCTCCGAAGAATTAAGAACTTGTTCTAACTGCTCTCATGTAATGGAAACTGATCCAAGATTTACAGACTGATGCGAATTAACGGCCACGGTCATCTTTTACCTGAACCCCATCAGGTACCAAAATTCATGAAAGACAAGAAATTGTTTTCGATTGACAATGACAAAAAGTTTATGCGACAAGGTTCGTGGTCACGACCGATTACCGACCCTAGTTTTTTCCTAAAAGAAAAGCTAGAATGGATGGAGGTAAACAATATAGATCGTGGTGTGATTCTTAATTTATCACAAGTTTATTGCAATGGTTGGGAGCGCCAAGATGCTAAAGACGCTATTCAATGGCAAAATGATTTCAACGCATCAGTGCAACACAATAACCCAGGTAAATTCACTTGTGGTTTTGTAGTGCAACCAAAATTCATGAAGGATGCATTGTTGGAAATTGAGCGCTGTGTTACTAAACTTAACCTAAAATTACTCTGCCTACCAACCCATTATCTAAATGACGTTGATGAGTGGGTTTCGGTTGCTGATGAATCTTGTAATCCGATTTATGAATTGGCCAACAAATACAAATTAGCAGTTGAAATTCATCCATATGATGGGGCAAAGATGATTAAGTTAAAGGACCAAAATTGGCGTTTTCATTTAGTTTGGATGATGGCACAAACAGCTGACACGCTTCATTTTTACACGCTAAATAATATACCAAATAAATACCCAAATATGCGAACCGCTTTTGCACATGGTTGCATGCTTGGCCAAGCTAATTTTGGGAGAAGAGTGCAGGGTTTTGAAGGTCGCCCAGATTTATTTGAAGGCACCGAACACCCTAAAAACAGTCTCGGTCATCCAAATCTCTTTTTTGACACATTAGTGCATGACCCATATACTTTACAATTACTAAAACACAGAGTTGGAGTGACGCAAATTATTTCTGGATTAGACGACCCATATCCCCTTGGCGAAATGGAAAGTGTTCCTGGTTCTTATCCTGGTAAAGTGATTGACGATGCCGTGGAATTAAAAATTCTAACACAACAAAATTCTAATGACATTTGGTCTAAGAATGTGCTGAAGTGGTTAGGGTAATCCCTTTTTACTACCGCACTAAATTAACATGGCCGATCGCCTTGCCTTCTTTGCCAGAATACTCTTGATACCAAATTTTCCAAACGTAAGTTCCTATTGGAGATTCAATCCCGTTATAGCTTCCATCCCAACCTTTGGCAATATCATCTGAGGTAAAAATTAACTGCCCCCATCTGTTATAAACTAACATTTCGAAATACTCAATCTCTTTTCCGTAAGCTAAGAAATATTCGTTAAGGCTATTATCGTTTGGTGTAAATGTGTTTGGTATGTATATACTTCCCGTTACATAAACAGTCACCGAATCGGTGGCCACACAGCCATATTCATCAGTCATAGTAACATGAAAAACGGTGGTTGCTGGAGGGTAAATTTCCGGATTCATACAAGTGTCGCAATTCATTAAGTCTGAAGGCGACCAAACGAAACTTGGCCCAACACCAGTAGGAGCTAGTTTCCCTTCGTGATTCCATTCGACCGTAAAATTAGCCCCGGCATCGATAATAGGGTCTGGAAAAGTATCTAAAGAAACCGAATGCACCGCGGAACAACTAAGTGAATCAAAAACAATTACTTGGTAGGTGGTCGGTTTTTCTACCAAAACCATCGGGTTACTAACGTTCATATTACTCAACCCCGCTTTAGGTGTCCATATATAACCCGACCCGCCATATACGTTTAGCTGAATACTATCTCCCCCGCAAGCCATGGTATCAGGCATTATTGAAGTAAGCAGGTAATTGACCTTTACGTTTACAATTGCATAGTCTTTTCCGCAACCATTTCTCACTTCTACCACGTATTCTGTATCTGCAAAAGGTTCGCATAATGGATTGTAAACGTTGTTTGTATCCAAGTAGATAGTCGGTGTCCAGCGATAACTTAACCCTCCGCTAGCTATTAAAGTAATCGCATCGCCAAAACAAATTAATGTATCATTTGATACCGCAGCGATAGGTGCATTTGTATCTACATTGACCACAACTGTTTTATTCCAAACGCAGTTTTTGTCATCTGTAACATCAAGAAAAAACGTCACCGAATTATCGGGATATGTAATCGTTAAATTACTATCGGGATAATCCAAAAAGGCTGCTGGCGACCAATCATAACTAACCCCTCCCATGGCAAATAGCAGAACGGTATCTCCCCTGCAAATATTAGTATCCTCGATAAGAGTAACAGGGTCTTGATGAACATTAACAGGGATCACAATATCTGTTGTGCCACAAAACGTAGTTCCCGTAACTGTGTACTCAATAAAGTCTGTTGCCAACGCAATGGGATTCGGAGATGAAGTACTTGACAAACCAGTAGCTGGAACCCAGCTATAAGTTGTTGCACCAGACACATTAAGTGTAACTGTATCTCCTGGGCAAATTGTATCGACTGGAGTTGATTCTAAATCAGGTACTTCTGTTACAGTTATAGAAAGAAAACTGGTGTCAGAAACAATACATGATGCGGGGTCATTCACAATTAACATTACGTCATAAACCCCAGTATCCTGGTAGGTATGAATTGGTGAATTAGCTGATGATGTGCTGCCGTCTCCAAAGTCCCATAAGTAACTTGTTCCGCCAGTACTATTATTTTGAAACAACACCCCCGAACCTGTGCATTGATAATCTGAACTTACATCAGCAAGAGCAGAAAAACTAGACAAGTCGAATTTTATTGAAGCTATGTTACAGTTGGTACTGTTATTTGTAGTGGACCACGCCCCAGCAGAAGTAGGAAAATCGGAGTTTCCCCCACAACCACCGCAAACTGCTTGGTACACGACACCGTCTTTATCGAATCGGCTGGTACCGCCATCTACATGTTCAGCACTAGTTGCTCCCCCAAAAAATGATGCATAAACCAATCCTACTGCATCAGCATCAAGTACCATTAAATAAAAATCGCTGCCATTAGTGGAAGATTGAAATGCATCTGAAGTAAGTGGAAGACCAATAGTTGTGCTTGCCCCGGCTGACCCCCCAAACTGATTGGTTGTACCCCCCCAGCCAGAAATGTAAATATGGTCACATTCGTTCACTAAAAAAGCAGAAAGAGAAATATCAATAGCGCCAGAACCCCTACCCACAACCGTTGAAAAAATTGTTGAATTAAGATTAGGACTCATTTTATGAATAAACTGTCCGCTATTTGGATTCGAATAAACACCCGCAGGAGTTACAGAATATGCACCCTCAGTTTGACCACTGATATATACATCTTGATTTTCGTCTAGCTGAACGAAATAGGATTGATCGTAAGCAGATGTTCCTATAAATGTAGAGGCCAATATAGTGGTTCCTGATGAGTTTAACTTAGTCACGTAACCATCTGTTATTCCTTGAAAACTAGAATTTAACACCCCAGAAGTAGTTGGGAAATTTGAGCTATTAGTGCCTCCAACAACATATAATTCCCCTAAATTATTTAATTGTATTCCATATCCTGCATCAAAACCTAACCCACCTATATAGGTAGACCAAATCAATGAAGATAAATCTGATGACATTTTGAACACAACAGCATCTTGCCCTCCACCAGATGTGTTTTGCGCCCCCCCACCCACCATCGGAAAATCACTAGATTGCGTACTACTTGAAACAATACAATTGTTCGAGGCATCCACAGTCACATCTCCCCGAAAATTATCTCCATAATTATAAACTAGAGTTGAGCCCGCATTTAATCCATCATTTAATGAGCCACCAATAAAAGTTGAACCGACCAAAGCAGTTCCTGTTGCGTTCAGTTTTGTTAAAACAATATCAGAGCCGTTTGCATAGTTAATTCCACTAGTCGTAATGTTCGCGCCGCCATTAAAACTATTATCATAAGCACTCCCCGAAGTTGGATAATTACCTGAACTTGTTGTCCCGAATATTATTAGATTATCATTCCCATCAACTATTAAACTATGTGGACATTCAGTTTTATTCCCACCAACATATGTCGAGTAAATAAGAGTGGAACCTCCCGGATCGTATTTAGAAACAACGATGTCACTTATTAAAGAGCCTGTTCCTCCCCATGTTGTTTGAAACGCCCCCGAAGTTGTAGGGTATCCGTTCGCAAAAGCTACTCCTCCCGAATATAAATGTCCTGCCTCATCATAAGTCGCAGTATAACCCCAATTATCTGCAGTCGACCCTGAATAGCTTGCAAAAACGAGTGCAGGATCGATAACCAAATCTTTGGATTCATCATATCTGTCAACACTAAATTTCAATTGACTTTTATTCAACTTATAGGTAGATTTAATGCTCTGGCTTTCTTGAAATGAAACAGGTTTTTTCTCAATAATATTACTGATGGAAGTCGATACAATTAAATCATTATTGATCAATCGCAGCTTGTCGGCTCCTTCATAAAATAATGCAATATCATTTAAATCTGCTCCAGGATGAACAATAAAGTCATACTTCAATCCATTTTGATTGGTATAAATTCTAAAATCTATCCCTGGATAAATAGATTCATATTCGATAGCATAATATTTGGCACAATTTGCAGCCCATTTTGTGTCGTTATTTCCTAAAAAGTAGTTGTTATAATCTGGAGCTAACCCCACTCCTTTTATAACCGGATTCAGCCCGCCTTGAAACGTAACATTATAAGAATGACAACGTATCTGAATGTCATCAACATAAGGTTCATATCCATGATGAACGCTATGAATGCGTTCTATATCATCGGGGTGCGAAAAGACATACGTTAGTTTGTCTCGCTCTAAAAAAAGTGCACCCCCTGGTATGTCGGCTCGAAACAAAATATTATCTTGCCATTGGCCTTTGTTTTCGATAAACTTTATTGGACTCTCTTGATAATAATCTTGTGCAAAAGAATACTCTCCCAATACTGAGAACACCAACGTAATTAACCAATATTTTAGACTTTCAAAATGCAAAGCATTTTGCTAACGAAGTAATCGAAAAAAAGTTGCTTTTAATTCTACTGAATTTCAGCCAATTACAAGAATCCTAACAATTCAATTTTACTTAGTCATTTAATGAGTTAACTTTGTGCCCTAATATTTCTGGTAATGAGTGATGCGATACAACACGAGTGCGGAATTGCGCTGTTAAGACTTAAAAAACCTCTCGATTACTACCAGAAAAAATACGGAACATCTTTTTGGGCTTTAAATAAAATGTATCTCCTGATGGAGAAGCAACACAACCGTGGGCAAGATGGTGCTGGATTGGCGAACATTAAATTTGATGTTGCTCCAGGCAGAAGATATATTAGTAGGCAACGTTCGGTAAGTTCTAAACCCATTGCCGAAATATTTGAAAAAGTAAATGCTCGATTTAAGGAAATTGAAATAGACAATCCTAAAAAACTAAATGATCCATATTGGCTAAAAGAAAATTATGGATTTACGGGCGAGTTGTTTTTAGGACATCTACGTTATGGCACTTATGGCAAGAACAGTATCGAAAACTGTCATCCTTTTCTTCGTCAGAATAACTGGATGACGAAAAATTTAGTTGTTGCGGGAAACTTCAATTTAACTAACGTTGACGAACTATTCGATCTACTAGTTGAAATTGGGCAACACCCAAAACAAAAAGCAGACACGGTAACTGTCCTCGAAAAAATTGGTCATTTTTTAGATGTTGAAAACGAAGAATTATTTCAAAAATATAAAGCGGAAGGGAAACCTCGTCAAGAAATTTCTAAGCTGATTGCTGAGAATTTAGACCTCCAAAAAATATTAGCCAATGCTGCTGAGTCTTGGGATGGCGGTTATGCGATGGCAGGTTTGACAGGTCATGGAGATGCTTTCGTACTGCGAGACCCTAGTGGTATTCGCCCAACATTTTACTACGAAGACGATGAAATTGTAGTGGTAACATCAGAAAGACCAGTTATTCAAACCGCATTTAATGTGCCAATTAAGTCCATAAAGGAATTAACTCCTGGCCATGCTCTAATCATTAAAAAAGAAGGATTTATTGGTGAAGTTAAAGTTCGCGAACCTTTAAAGAAAAAAGCTTGTTCATTTGAGCGAATTTATTTCTCAAGAGGGAGTGATCAAGACATATACGAAGAGCGAAAAGAATTAGGTCGCTCTTTAGTGCCAAAAATTTTGGAATCTGTTGATTATGATTTGAAAAACTCAGTTTTCTCTTTTATTCCTAATACTGCTGAAACTTCTTTTTACGGAATGGTAAAGGGATTAGACCAATACCTCAATGAAAAAAAGAAAGAGAAAATATTTAAGCACAAAGACAACCTCGAAGACGAGAAATTGTTGGAGTTGTTGAGCATGAGCCCAAGAGTTGAAAAAATTGCTATAAAAGATGCAAAACTGAGAACTTTTATCACGCAAGATGATGAGCGGGATGACATGGTCGCTCATGTTTATGACATCACTTATGGAACTATTAATCCTGGTGTTGACAACCTAGTAATTATTGACGATTCTATCGTTAGAGGAACCACCCTTAAACAAAGTATTATCCGTATTTTAGACAGACTTGGCCCAAAGAAAATTTTGGTTGCTTCTTCTGCCCCACAAATTCGATTCCCAGATTGTTATGGGATTGACATGGCTAAAATGGGTGATTTTATTGCTTTTCAAGCAGCAATTGAGCTACATAAAGACAGAGACCAAGAAAATTTGATTAAAGAGATTTATCAAAAATCTAAAGCTCAAGTTGAATTACCAAAAGAGGAAGTGATTAACTATGTGAAAGAAATTTACAAACCTTTTACGGCAGACGAAATTTCAGCTAAAATTTCTGAACTTCTTACACCAAAAGGAATTGGTGCCGAAGTTGAAATTATCTATCAATCACTAGAAGGTTTACATGCCGCCTGCCCAGACCACACTGGCGACTGGTATTTTTCTGGAGACTACCCTACCCCTGGTGGAAACAAGGTGGTAAATAAAGCGTTTATTAATTACGTGGAAGGGAAGAACGAAAGGGCGTATTAGAAGTCTTGTGCCTTCATTGAGTCTAGAATTAAATACTTGCTTTGTTTTGCAACAGTTTATCAAAAGTAAACGCGGCAATTTAACAATAACGTCTTCGCTAAACAGCTTAGGAAGAATAAGAGGCGCGGAGCTCCTCGCAGACTCCCGAGCCCGTTTTGCCTTGCATTGTTTTAATTTTTATAGAACTAAACTACGAAATAAGACTGGCGTGCTTGCTAAAAAACTGCTTATCACCTTGCACTGCAACCCTATTTGATTTAGCGGTTGTTGGGCTTCGTTATTTGTATTTTTTCAATTAGCTCTGACTAGTACTTTTTGCTCTTAATTCGTTTAAAGATAATGTGGACTCAAACGTGAGTTTAATATTGTCTTTCAATAGGTAATATTTTGATGATGATGTTTCAGCCAATTTCCAGCCAATTTCTTCAAAATCAACTATAGTTATTTTTGTTCCGACCATTAGTTCTTCTTTGCCAACAACCAATGTCATTTTATTACTACTCGCAATTAGTTTGTAAAAGTTGAACTCGTTATTGCCAACCCAATCTGTAAAAGTCAAAACCACTCCCTTTTCCTTGTATTGAATTTGACGATGAAGACTTGACCCAGTTGACCCGTCAACATATCGAGCATTTACTCCAGCATGAATTGTATCTGATTCCTCTAATCCAATGGAATCCAATTTAGATATAGTAATATCGCTCAGATTCATACGTACGCCTTTTATCTCTATTATCTGTCCATAAGAGATTGGAGAAGTCAAAATTATTATTAGAAATAGTAAAGTTCGCATATGATGCCCAACACAGTTATAATCAATATAGATATTGTCTTAATTTTCCTTATCAAAACTCCAATTCTCGGCCTTTAAACCAAACTCTAGGTTCGTTTTGGTTTACGGTATAGTAAATGGCATCACCATTTAATTTAAGACCCGTATTTACTTGACGCGTGATTTCAACAAACTTACCAGCTATGTATGCTTTCACGTATCCTGTTTGGTCAACGTAAACCAACGTTTGATTATCTGCAAAATAAACTTCAGGTATATATGTCTCAATCTCTATTACTTCCCCTTTATAGAGCATATACAAATACCCATTTTGTTCGTAGGTTAGTATATCATCTTTCAACGCATATCTCGTAGGTGAATAGCTGGCTAATTCTTTAATTTTACCATCATAAAAAACAGAAAATGTTCCATCTTTCGCTATCCAGGCTAGCATATTTTTACCCATCCTGTAGCTTTGCGGATATTGAGTGTCTAGTTCAATCATTTCCTCTTTGTAGTAAGTTTTAAACGTATAATCATAGCTATCAATAAAAGCCATAATGTTCTCACCAACTCGGTAACCCCTGTTTTCAAAATATTCTAATACAAGCTGCTTCTTTCCATTTTGATAGTAATACAGGTTACTTTGTTCGTCAACATAGGCAAGCGTGTTTGGTGCAACTTGATAACCTATCGTTTTGTTCGCTCCATTCAAATTCTCTAGCGTATAAATAGTATCGGTAAAGACTTTGAAAGCTCTGTCGTATTCATCTATGTAGGCAACAATGTTATCTGCTGATTTATAGTTTTTTATGATTGGCGACAACACATAATTCTCTCCTTTAGAAAAAGCTTTGAGCACTCCCGAAGCTTCATAAACTACAACTCCTTTGTTTGTGGTGTACTTATCAATAAAACCAGCTAGCTGAACTGATTCACCTTTGAAGTAAATCTTGAAATTTTTTACATTGTCCTCATAGGCCAAATAGTCGTCTGAGGTCTTAGCTGAAGTAATCGGAAGGTGTTCTAATTTTATTGGTCGCCCGTTATCAACAACATAAAATTTCTGCAGGTAATCGGTATATGAACTTATGTTCTGAGCCAAACATAAGTTGAAAGATAAAAGAGAAAAGAGAAAAGTGAAACTATTTTTCATTCGTTAGTTAACGCAAGAATTGAACCTAAATTACTTCTTTTTATATAAAGGGACAGTGGAGCACGCTTCACCAAACATTAATGATTTTACAACTGGTGTTAGTTTTTTAGTCAACTCAACTAATGCAAACTCTGGGTTTGGAATGTCTGCGCATCCTTTAATGATTAACCGTTGATCAAGATATTCATCTAGCGCAATTGAATCAATCGTATTGATGCAAATTACTTTTTCAAGTTCGATTAAATCACCAAAAGCAATGTGAGTGGCAAAAGATTCTAACGAAACCGCAATTAACATATAAGCCCAGCTTGGAATTATGGCATCTGCTGAACATTGAATTGCAACACATTTATCTTGGTACTGGCTCCAATCGTTTGTAGAAATAAATTCACGAAAATCTTTTTCCTTAAGAGCGATTCCTTCCCAAAGTTGGTCTTTAATATCTAACTGAATTCGTTCGTTTTTCGGATAAAACTCCGACAAATCAAGATTGACAAGTTTACTGTTTGCTACTTTATTTACAATCTCGTCAGCCATTACATCATTCCTAGTTCCAATAATGCTTCTTCGCTCATCATATCTTTCTCCCAGGCAGGTTCAAAAGTTAGCTCAATTTCCGCAGATTTAACTGCTTCAATTCCCCCAACTTTATCCTTTACCTCTTGTGGCAGGGATTCTGCCACAGGGCATGATGGCGATGTTAATGTCATTATGATTTGAACATTAGCTTCATTATCAATTTTTATCTCATAAATCAATCCCATCTCGAAAACATCCACAGGAATTTCTGGATCATAAACTGTTTTTATGACCTCTATAATTGTATCTTCTAGTTGCTTTTTATCCATTCAATTTTGTTTGAAACGCTAATGCGTAAAGCTTAATTTTTTTAATCATCGACACTAATCCATTTGAACGTGTCGGCGAAAGGTGTTCTTTCAATCCAATTTCGTCAACAAAACTCAACTCAGCATCTAGTATTTCCCTTGGGGTATGTCCCGATAAAGTCCTAACCACTAGGCTCACTAATCCTTTTGTAATAATGGCATCGCTACATGCTTGGAAGATTAAATTATCCCCTTCCATTTCCGCATGCAACCAAACCTGCGACTGGCAACCTTTTACCAAATTAGCACTCGTTTTTAAATCATCAGAAATTGAATCCAGCTCCTTCCCCGATTCAATAATGTGCTCATATTTATCCATCCAATCATCAAAGATTGAAAATTCACCAACTATTTCCTCTTGAATTTCTGCAATTGTCATGACAACATCGAAACAACTTTTTTCAAAGCATTAACAAATACATCGACTTCTTCTTTAGTATTATAAAATGCAAACGAAGCACGAACAGTTCCCGGTATGTTTAGTCGATTCATGAGTGGTTCTGCACAATGGTGACCCGTTCTAACTGCAACGCCTAATCTGTCGAGAATAGTGCCAATGTCATAAGGGTGAATATCATTCACTAAAAATGAAAGAACGCTTGCCTTTTCTTTTGCTGTGCCTATTAATCTAACACCATCAATAGCAGAAATTTGCTCCGTGGCATATTCTATTAGTTGATGCTCTGCAATAGCGATATTATTTATCCCTACTTGATTCACATATTCTATAGCGGCTTTTAGACCAATTACTCCCGCAATGTTTGGAGTGCCCGCTTCAAATTTGTGTGGTAGTTCATTATAAGTCGTCTTTTCAAATGTAACGGTGTCAATCATATCCCCACCTCCTTGGTAAGGAGGTATAGTATTTAATAAATTCTCTTTTCCGTATAGAACACCTACTCCGGTTGGACCAAATATTTTGTGAGCAGAAAATGCATAAAAATCACAATCTAACTCTTGCACATCAACTGCTAAATGAGGAATAGCCTGCGCGCCATCCAATAAAACGGGTATGCTCATTTTCTTAGCTTCAGCTATTATTTCTTTAACTGGATTAATTGTTCCTAATGCATTTGACACATGACCAACGGCAACAATTTTAGTTTTATCTGAAAGAAGGTTTCTATAATCATCAAGCAATAATTCACCCTCATTATTTATAGGAATCACTTTCAATTTTGCCCCACGAGTTTCACAAATCATTTGCCATGGAACTATATTAGAGTGATGATCTAGCGTTGAAACAATTACCTCATCTCCCTCATTTATAAATTTAACTCCAAATGAGTATGCAACTAGGTTTATTGAATCGGTCGTTCCTTTTGTGAAAATAACCTCATGAGAATGCTCAGCATTTATAAATCGTTGAATTGTCTTTCTGGCTTCCTCGTATTTCTCAGTTGCATCAGCACTTAAATGATGAACCCCGCGGTGAATGTTACTATGCTCGTGTTCGTAATAATGAGAAATGGCATCAATAACTTTCGATGGTTTTTGGGAAGAAGCAGCGTTATCAAAATAAACAAGTGTTTTTCCATAAACTTCTCTAGAAAGTATCGGAAAATCTTTTCTCACTGTTTTGATGTCAATCATTTCTTTTTCCTCAACTAATATTACGAAAAACGTTCATCAATTTTTGTTTCAAGAACATCGCATAAAGCACCAAGCTTAATATTCTCCAATATTTCATTTGTAAAGGCACGAATCATCATTTTGCGAGCATTCAACTCTGAAACACCTCGTGTTTGCAGATAAAAGATTGCTTCTTCATCTACTTGACCAGTAGTAGAACCATGACTGCACTTAACGTCATCAGCATAAATCTCTAGCTCTGGCTTTGAATAAGCTGATGCATCATCCGTCAACAACATGTTCTTGTTTTGCTGATAGGCATTGGTCTTTTGAGCTTCTGAACGAACAAAAACTTTTCCATTAAAAACAGCCGTTGAGCTATCATCCAAAACACCTATATAAACCTCATTGCTTTCACAATTTGGCTCAATATGATCTATTATTGTATGATTATCAATATGTTGATTTCCTGATGTGAGACACAAACCATACAAGTTGGTTTTACATCCCTGACCTTTCACCTCAATATTATAATTATTTCTCACCAACTCACCATTCAGCGTAACAGTATTAGCAGTATAGATAGAATTAGCCTTTTGAACTACGTCAATTTCATTTACCTGTTTTGATGTTTCACTTTGGTTTTGCAGAATGTAAGAATCAACCGTTGCCCCTTCATTTACATAAATTTCTGTTGTGGAATTTGTGAACGAACTACCAGAAATAGTTTCATAAGAGTTAATAATTGTTACCTCAGCATTTTCTTCAACAATGAACAAATTACGTGGGTTGTAAGCGGCATTTGCTGCATCAGTAAGGTTAATCATGTGAATAGGCTTGTCAACCACCGAATTCTTTTCAATATTTAGATAGACACCGTTTGTATTATAAACAGTATTTACTGCCGAAAAGAACTGTGACTCGTGCTTAGATAATCGACCAAAGTGCTGGTCAAATTCATCCACATGCTCTTTTCTTGCTTTCGCGATAGGGCAAATTGTAATTCCCTTTGCTTGGGAAATTTCTGACAACTCTTCAGAGAAAAAGCCATTTACAAAAACAACTAAGTATGCTTCCAATCCTTCGACAAGGTGTCTAGATATATCACTAACATTAAAGGAGGGAGATTGGGAATAATTAGCATTTGTAATCTTACCTACTCTGGTATATTTCCAATACTCATCTCTCGTTGTTGGAAATTCGAGATTTTCAAGAGCTTTCAAAGCTTCTTGCTTAGCAATACTTGAATCTTTATCTGTAGTTTTCGCTACAAAATTTGCTAAAAAAACTTGTTTCTTATCTTCTAACACGACACTCATTATTGAGCCATTTCTGGTTTAATCAACCAATCGTAACCTTTTTCTTCTAATTCTAATGCTAATTCTTTTGTGCCTGATTTAATAATTTTACCATCGTATAAAACATGAACAAAATCTGGAATTATATAATCTAGCAATCTCTGATAGTGAGTAATAACGATAGTAGCGTTATCCGCAGATTTCAACTTATTAACTCCATTCGCTACAATACGTAAAGCATCGATATCCAGTCCTGAATCTGTTTCATCAAGAATTGCCAATTTGGGCTTGAGCATCGCCATTTGAAAAATTTCGTTGCGCTTTTTTTCTCCCCCCGAAAACCCTTCGTTTACCGAACGATTGGTCAACTTTTTATCTAATTCTACTAATGCCCGCTTTTCTTTAAGCAGCTTTAGAAAGTCTTTTGCCAACATTGGCGGCAATCCCTTGAATGCTCTTATATCATTAACCGCTGTTTTCAAAAAATTAACATTTGAAACCCCAGGTATTTCAACAGGGTATTGAAACGCAAGAAAAACTCCCTCTGCGGCTCTTTCTTCAGGAGCTAAGTCCGAAATATCTTTACCATTCAAAGTGATTTCTCCTAAGACTTCGTAATCTTCTTTTCCGGCAAGAACAGAAGCTAAGGTGCTTTTTCCAGAGCCATTTGGGCCCATAATCGCGTGAACTTCCCCTGCGTTTACTTCTAAATTCAATCCTTTTAGGATTTCCGTACCATCTACTGATGCGTGTAAATTTTTAATACTTAACATATCTTTCTATCTTCTATCCAACACTTCCTTCCAACGAAATTGCAAGCAATTTTTGCGCTTCAACAGCAAATTCCATTGGTAATTGATTTAATACATCTTTCGCATAACCATTAACAATAAGCTTGATCGCTGATTCTGTATCAATACCTCTTTGGTTACAATAAAATATTTGGTCTTCTCCAATTTTTGAAGTTGTAGCCTCGTGCTCCACTTTAGCTGACTTGTTA
>Ga0315332_10000666_pt1 | contig 16541 bp, 33 predicted proteins | sample M110034915metaG_FD_203455 | JGI IMG/M metagenome (GOLD analysis project Ga0315332, IMG submission 203455) | Ammonia-oxidizing marine archaeal communities from Monterey Bay, California, United States - M1 100m 34915 | ecosystem: Environmental > Aquatic > Marine > Intertidal zone | place: USA...
AAAGAAAGTGTGAAAAAGATAGGATTAGAGAATGCCAGACTTACAATGCTCGCCAATATCTATTATATCACGGATTACTAGGGGGAGTCAAGTAAAAAAAGGACACTTAAAATGCGATGAATATTCCAACTCAAATAAAAGATAAAATAAATCAGATAAAAGAATCGTTACCTTGGGTCAATGGGAAGATTAAATCAATTGGAAATAAAGTGAAGGAGAAAAGGGAATCTAAAAGGTTAAATAAAGCTAATCGAAATAATCATGGTTATCCGGAGGGATTAACAAAAGATGATTCCTAGTGTTTTTCGTATTTTCTCACGCTATTTGGTCAATTTAATTGAATTTCAAGGGTATTTCGGGCAAATAAGCAGATTTTGACACAAGAAATATGTGAAAATGACTTGACAATGTACTATTGATCGTTATATAATATTGTTTTATGAGTATTTGTGGTAAATTAAGGCATAGAGTCGAGAGATGTTCTCGGACAAGGGTTTCTGTGGCTAAGTTTTCTATTCGACTTAGTTTTATTTCCCCTTCATTGAACACTTGATTTACCCTTAATAAATATGTCATTAAAAACAAATGAAATAAAAGGACTGGAGGGGAGTCTAATAAATCTCTTCTCTTTGTTTACGAAAAAGGAATTGAATGACTGGGAAAAAGGGAAAAGCAATTTAGGCGAAATATATGAAAAGAAATATGAACAGAAAGAAAGGATTGTTCCGGAAGTCAAATACGTACCAGAAATAATAAAGCTAAATGAAGATGAAATACTTAGGTGAGTACGATTTTGATTTATTTACCTCTGACTCCGGAGATGATTATCCCAAATATGAAGATTTAATAGAAGATGCCGGAAATGATCCGGATACAGTTGTTAGATTTTATAGCACTCCTGCCGAAAAAACAAATGCGGAAGTAGCTCAGTCGGATAGAGCATCTGCCTTCTAAGCAGAGGGTCGTGAGTTCAAGTCTCACCTTCCGTACCAATTTTTCTAAGTAGGTTTTCTTTTTCTTGTAGAGACATTAATTCATATTGCTTCTTAGCTAGTATCCATGCAACTCTTACTCGGCAATGATGATTCCCTGTGAAATTTTTATCTTTCATTATCTGTATTGTCAAATAATCTATAATTCTTTCTTTATTCATATTAATAAATACACCCTCAAATAAAGTTTGACATAACCCCTGTGTTGTGCGATAGTATTAGCATGACACTCGATGAAGCAGAAGAATTAGCGTGGGATTTAATGGAAGAACATGGAATATATGATTTTGATTTCCAGTTCAATAATAGCAAGACATCCTTGGGTAAATGCCGGTATGGTAATCATAGGGTAATATTCTTATCTAGGTGGTTTGTTCTAAATAATTCTAAAGAAGAAATAATAGACACAATTCTACATGAGATTGCCCATGCCCTTGATTTTTACGACAGAGGAACTTCGGATCACGGAAAGAATTGGAAAAAACATTGCGTGAGGATAGGTTGTGCGCCGAAAAGTTACTCTGAAAATACAACTAAACCAAATAACCATTACAAGTACGTCGACACCTGTGGGTGCGGAATAACCTACAGGAGACATAGGGTGAGGCAACACTCTTTATATAGATGCCCAAAGTGCCGACAGGAATTATATGTGAAGGACAGGTACTCTAAGTTACTAGAGAAAGAGCCGATCTTGGCAGAAATTTATGGTTATTCAAAATAAAATTTGACATCTTTAAAAAACCGGAGTAAGGTATTGGCATGGAAACGAAAGACTTTGAATTAGAGTTTGAGGAAGAAACGGATAGCACTCACTTCACCTTCTGGGTGGAAGGAGAAGCAAAATGGGATATTGAAAACGATTCCTTTGATTATGCAGGGACTCATTGTACAGGAGGAATGTCGGGAACTTGCGAGTTGCCGGATTACGCAGTAGTCGAGGAAATCAGTATTGGGTTTGTTATGATTGAAAAGACAACCAATAGTGGTGAAGAAGTAATTAAATATACTTGGAAGAAAAACAAAGACAAGATAAAGGAATTTGAAGAAATTTGGGAGGAGAAGATTAAAGAAGCATTGCAGACTCGTGAGGATGATACCGGAGATGTAATGAGAAGGATTAAAGATCATTATGAAGAATTAAGATTAGGAATCTAATTAAATAAAGATAAAATGATAAGACAAAGAAATCCAGAAGACCCTCGGTATAAAATAGATCGCACCAAGAAGGTGTTTGTTTATAAAAACCTACATCAAGACTGTTGGTCTATTAAACAAGATGGTTTGGTAAAAGTCCATGCCACGGAAATTAATTTATATAATTGCAACTTCAAGATTAATCCCAAGGGCAGAAAGAGAGTCCTAAAGGAGAAGAGAAAGAACGTCCACGCGGGAATTTGTGGTTATATTGTTCATCCGGAGCCGGAATATGCTTGTTGGGACGACTGTTCAGATGATTCCCTTGATGAAATCACCTACAATCCATATAAGAACACATCTTTTGTAAATAAACTTAATGAGCCAAGGTGGTTTTCTTGCCTAACTCGTTTTAAACCACACAAAGTGTTAATATCGACATGAATGAAATAAATCTAAGTAAAGAAGAAGTTCGGGTGCTAATAAATGCTTTAAATGAATATGACTTTGGTATAATCAAAGAATGCGCTTGGCAAGGGCCGATTGATGAAAAGATTCGCGCCGAAGTAAGAATTAAATTAAATAAAATAAGGAAATAATAAGATGGGATTTTTTAGTTGGAATTGTAAGTGTTGCAATAAGAGTGTTTTATCTCCTTATTGCCCACCGGAAGTAGATTGGATGAACAAGATGACTATGGTCTTGAAGACAGGAGAAGTTCTCCAAGGGGAGTACGATGGGTATGGTGGACTTGGTGGTCGCACCGACAAATATGCCGAATCATGGGAAGATGAAGAATTGAATCAATATACAGGGGATGAGCAACTTGCCCTGCATTTTGAGAACAGGGCGACCATTTATCATACGAAATGTTATGAAGAGAATAACAATCCAGTTTTTGCCGGAGCCTCTACTTCTGCTTCGGATCAAGGTTTTTTCGTTGATTATGAAAAATTAATTTGACTTTTCATAAATTCTAGATTATCTTAATACAATGAGTAAAACAAATATAGTTCAAAGAGCAGGAAGTAAATTAGGAAAGAAGACCTCTCACACCGGAAATAAGCCTTTGGTAGAGTCTCTTTCTGATTCAAATGTAATGGTGACCCAAAAGGTCAGAAAAGCCCAAGAAGGGAAACGGAATCGATGAATTTCCCTGAGTTTCGGGGGTTCTCAGCTATATCTACGGATGGGCGTCACACCGGTAACGCCTCAAAACCTCTAAATTTTACAATAAAATTCTCCCAGGGAACGAAAAAACAATAATATTATGACGACACCAACACTTCCATTCTCCAAAAAGCAAAGAGACTACGAAAAAAAGTATCCGAGTTGCTTTAATTCAGATAACCCTCTTGCGGAATGGTTGCTTACGCAGTATCACGACATAGAGCCAAATGATACGAATTGTGATATACTAAGACTATTAGGGTCTATACATGAGATGAGTCCCCAAGAAATAAAATCGAATTTAATACAAATTATGCAAAATAATACTTGACAAATAATATTCATTATAGTATAGTATTTATATTCAAACTTGAGAAGGCTTAACTCAAATAAAACAAATAGAGCTTTGATCTTTTACAGTTTAGTTTGCGGGTGGTAAGACACTTTAATTATAATTACAATAAATATATTGTGGTTGAGTTAAGAAGCTGGTCATAACTTAGTCAACCCACTCGCAAACGATTTTATCTGCAAATAAGGTTTAACCTTAAATTTCGTGGAAGTTCTAATGGAATTCCTTATTTGTAGAGTCTTTGGAAGGGCTTATAATCCTTCCTGTGGGTGACTGAGCAAGCCTGTTGTGAGCGGGCTAAGGTACACGATTCCCCTGTGGTGGGGGTGGTAGAGTCCAATCGGATGAGCCAGAGACTTCCAGTCTTATTCGTGGTGCGAAGTAGGAACATTGAACTGATGTTCACACCGAAAAGTCGAGGGTATACAGTAGTCCCTCCCCACACATTTTTTTCCTTATGTTCGCTTATGTTCGCGAGCATTCTATGATTAGAACCCTCCCTGAGAAATCGGGGAGGGTTTTTATTTTGAAAAAATTCAATATCGATTTGACATTCGCCGGAAGGTGGATTATAGTGTTTCAAGTTTTAAAATTAAGGTACAAACCCAAGAAAAAATATGAGCATATCAAGAAAAGCGAAAGCGGTTTCAAAACAATCAGATCACAACCGGAAGAATAAAGCTAGGGCGAGCATTCCAAGAGCTAACTTTAGGAATTATGGTTCTGTCGTAGAGGATAGTTTATTTGCCCAACAAAGAGAGGCAGACGAAAGACTCCGCTTAATTCAATTAAAAAGAGCTTCGGCATAAAAAAGAATTTGACATGAATGGCAATCTATGCGATATTGAACCCATGAAATTTGAAACAGAAAACTCATACTGGATAGCGGAGGGAACATTCTTCCAAACTATATTGAACGCGCCCTATCACATCTTAATGGATTTATTCCAAGTCCCTATGGACGGAGATGGATACAAAACTCAAGTCGAATGGCAACTAATGTTTGAAGACGGAGAGGTTGCCACGATTTATGACTGGAAACAACATAAACCTGTCGGATTAAATTCTATTTGGAATATTGGGGCTAAAAGTCTGGATATTGCGGATAGGGTTGTAGAACTGGTCAGAAAAGAAATAGAATCAAAACAATTAGTATAATGTATACAATAAACGAAACCTTAGAATACGTAGACTTGTTCTGCGCCAAAGATAAACTCGGCACTCTACCTCCGGTGGAAGAGCCTCTATACGATAAGGACTCAGACTCTTGGGACTTATGGTTCAAGGTGGATGATGAGGTCGTTGACCCTAAAGATTTAGATCATCAAGTTAATTTCGAGAATGATGTTCCAGTTCCCATCGCTACTGAGGCAGAATGCCATTCGGTTATCGCCAAAATAGAAGAATCAAGAGTTCAAGTTGAAAAAGCCTTGACTTCTAAAGAGGAGGTCGCATAGTGGAGGCTATACTTTTCGCAGGAATTATCTACTTAGCAATAATATTATGACAAACGAAGAAAAAATAAAAGAGTTTCATAGAAATAAATTCAATCCAAATTCGCCACTTGATCCGGCATATCACAATTTGGAAAAAGCAATTAGGCAAGATGAAGAATTCGCAGGGTTTTCTTCATCCCTTGAAGATAAGGGGTTGAGCGTAGACTTGGAAGAAAGCGACTCGGAGGACGAACTTTCTCTCTTAGATTCAAATGTAAATGAATTCGATTCTTTAGAAGAAGAGAATGAAGTCAACATGACGGAAAGATCATACGAGTTAAAGAGCCTATACGGAGAGGTGGATGAAAGAAAGTGAAAATAAAATTTGCAATCCATTCAGAATTGGTTTATAGTGTCGGATAAAGTATATTAGAGTATACTTTTTATTGTTCTTTTAAATTTCATTGTGGGGGTGCATAGCATAATGCGGTAAAATGCGCCAGTTCCGCCAGAGGGTTGATCTCCTCGCAACTTGCTAGTTTCATTTCTAGAGTGGAGCAGGATGAGGGAAAGCGACTAAGAACTGGAGACATGGAGGTTCGATTCCTCCCACTCCCTGCTCTTTCAGTAGATGCGAAAGCATTGAACAACGAGGCGTCAGAACACGCCTACAACCCTTCGGGGAGAGAGAAAGAGGTACAAAACACAATTTACGAGGTGAAAGGATGGTAGGTATCCTCCCACAGAAAGGTTGGGCAAGATTCGTTAAGATACCATGTTAAGTTCGATTCTTAACCGCCTCTTCAATTTGAGAGTCCATTACAACGCCTTATTAGACTAAAACTGCGTATGCGGGCAAGGTACATGAGTGGTAAGACACTTTAGGATTTATCGGGTGTGGCGACTCGACTCTCATTATTTTTAATTTGACATTAGATAAAAACCGGACTATATTGTCGGCATGAACAAAATAAAACAACTAGAAATAGAACACACCGTTTGGAAGACATTAGAATTTGAATGGAGGATGCTTGCAAGGTCTGCCGAAAATAGAGGAGACACGGAAGTAATGAATCGCCGGAATATTAAGGCAGATGAATACCTTGAGTTTGCCACAAAGATAGAAGAACAAATACAAAATATTAAATAATGAATTCAGAAATAATAGAAGCAATTTGTTTATTATCCACATGGGTGGTAATGTTTTATTTAATATGGAAATTGGAAAAGGAATTTAAGAATGGATAATCCTTTTGAAGGTTGGGGAGGGAAGGAAGACGTGTATCCGGCTCCTCCGGAAGAGAGACTCTCAAGAAAAGAAATAGCGGATAAATTATTAGATGCACTGATTGTCGCTATGGAAGGTGGCAACAAGGAAGAAATAGAAGCAATCAAAGAACAATTAACTGAAAATAATAAATAGATATGAATATTAAAAAACTAAATAGAATAACAAAAGAAGTAAAAGCCAATAACGATGTTCCGGTTATCCTCCAAACGAGAGGCTGGAAATACAATCAGATTATCCAGGGAGCTAAAATATATGGCTGGGTTACGGAAAACGAAGCTACTTCTTTAGTAAAGAGGTTGAATAAATAATTTGCTTTTTTAGTAAAGCCGGAGTATATTGCACCATGATTACAGGAGAAGAGAGAATGAAAGCATGGAAAGAGCTTAATGAGCCGAAACCTTCATGGGAAGGGTTCAAGCGATTATTAAGTCAATTCAAAACAGTTGAACAAGCAATGAACCGGTGGCATGAAAAAAGGAAGAAAAATAAAGATTAGGAAACCAATTCTTTTCACTAAGTCTCGCCCCATGAAAAGGCGAAACAAGATTCTAGATAGAAAGAGAAAGCATAGGGGAAATCATGTTGAGTAAATCTTTTTTGAAATAAAATTTGCAATCTAAGCAAAATAGATATATGTTGTTTGCATGAAAGAAAAAATAGCACTCGAATTTGGCCCTTGCATGGCTGATATGACTCCAAACTGGTTTGACAAGCAATGGCGCTTGTATTACATGAGAGGCGAAGAGGATAAGGTTTTTGCTCTTGCAAATGAAATGGGTTTGCGTGGTGAGCCATTTTTCCATGATATTTGCCAGATTCAAATTAAATCGTTAAAACTTTTAGATTTAGCTAAATGGTATTACGAGCAAGGAAAAAAAGATATAAACTTGCAAGATTGATTTGACATATGATGCAAACCGTGATTTATTGTTACCATGATTAAGCAAACTCTATTAACGGCAGGCAATGCCAAGATTATTAAAGGCGAAAAACTTGGTTATATTACCAAGGGAATTCATTTTGCTCCGGCGAATCTGTCCGGATACGAGGTTTGCGGTTCAAGGTCTAAAGGTTGCACCAAGGCTTGCTTGAATACGGCAGGACGAGGTCAAATGGATTCAATCCAAGATTCACGCATTGCAAAAACAATTCTTTTCTTTAAGAACAAGTTGCCTTTCATGGAGAAGTTAACCAAGGAAATTGCTTTAGGTATAAAGTCAGCAATCAAGAAAGAGATGGAAGCAGTCTTTCGCCCCAACCTTACAAGCGATTTACCATGGGAGAATATCAAAGATGCAGAAGAGCAAACCCTAATGCAAAAGTTTCCTGCAACGCAATTTTATGATTATACTAAGCATTATAGTCGCATGGAGAAATTCATTAATGGCGAAATGCCCGAAAATTATCATTTAACTTTTTCTCTTTCCGAGGACAATGAAGAGGATGCGTTGAAGGTTTTAGATATCGGTGGAAATGTCGCAGTAGTTTTTCGTGATCAAATTCCGGATACATGGAAAGGTTTTGAAGTGATCAATGGAGATGAAAACGATTTGCGCTTTCTAGATAAACAAGGTGGATTTATTGTTGGTCTTATCGAAAAAGGTCTTGCAAAGAAGGATGAAGAAGGATTTGTGCAAGAGGGAATAAATTCATAAATAAACAAAATCGATAGAATAGAATCAAAATAACGAAACGAGTATAAAATGAAAAATAAAAGAAATGAACTGGGGAAAGCTCAATACCGCAAATTTCGCAATAAGCAAAGGTTGCAAGAGAAGAACGGCAGGAAAAATCAATTGGTTAAATTAACCCAGGAGTAAGGACAATGAAAAAACTAATGCTAAAGTTTATGCGTTATCTGCGTGACAACTGCCCTAACTTTTGGGATGACTACGTTGTTAACAAAGGAAAGAAAGGCGTCATGGTCTGCAACTTTTGGGACTGGTGCGCAAATAGAAGATAAAATGAAATCAATAAGCTTAAATAACGAAACAAGTATTAAATATGAAGGTCTTTATAATTATTACTTGGAAAGAAAGCAATGCTGGTTTTGCGTTGACATGAGAGTGTTTTCCGATAACTCCGGAACCGGAAGAAAAGCGGAAACAATAAAGACAATAACCGAAATAAGTTTAGACTCGGCGCCAATAATAGCAACAGTCTTGAATAAATTAGGTTTTCGTGAAGACGTCACCTTGAGACTTTAACCCAAATAGAAACAATAATGGAATTAATTTTATTTGCTGGAATAATCTACTTAACTTTTGTATTGTAAAATAAAATTTGCAATCTAAGTAAAACTGGTATAGAGTGCTAACATGAACGATTGCCCGACTACCATAAATTTGGACGTGCTGAAGATAGTTCTGGATGCGACTACTCCGGCAAACCTTGCAAGGATACACGCAAAGGATACTGCTCCGAAAGCAAAGCTAGTCTTGACTAAGGATCAAATCAACGATCAACGCAAGGCTCAACGTAGGTGGAAAGCTCACACTACCGGCGACACCTATATGCTACAAGTACAGAATCGCACTTGCTCCCACTCTTTCCGCGTACAGTCTAACGGCAAGAATGTTTGGCAAGCGGTTTTGAGATATTACAAGGGCATGGACGGAGGCACTTGGGTTTGGCAATGTACCAAGGTAATTTCTGCAACTAAAATCTAAACAAAATAAAAACAATGATAAAGGAATTCTTTTGTAAAACTCTTTTCCGTTCTCGCTTTCATGTTGGATTCAGCGAAAATCGTGATTGGATTAGAAAATACTTTTGGCGCTTCAAATCTGCTCGTAAGTTTGCCGACTCGCAACCCGACAAGGTAACAGTATGGTCGAGAGATTGGAAACCAGTTTATATCTCCAATAATAGAATAAACTTTTCAATACATCCGGATTCAAATAACTTCAGCACAAATATCTAAATAAAATAACATGAATACATTATCTTTGATTGTTTTGACTGCGACAGTTTCTATTTCAATTGGAATATTCTTAGGCTATTGGTCTAGACATCCGGAAGTCAAATGGATTACGACCAGGTACCGGAAAGCTTTAAATGAATTAGATAAAGCTTGCCCTTTAGCAAATCAGCCGGAACCAACTAAATTTTCAGCTTTTGTCGATTGAATTTGACAATAGGAGCAAACCGGTATAGATTGTTTTCAGTTTTACAATTCAAACCACAACAGACATGAACGAAACTCGAAAAATTCTCGCATCAATGCTCACGCAAGGGACTGGACGTCACCTTTTAGACAGTGGAGACCATTACGGCAGACACTGGGAGAAAAACAAAGAACTAGCCGGAAATGATCCAGTATCTTATTTTGATTCACTTCCGGTTGCAGGGGTTAAGTTTTCATCTCATAAGAATTCTCCCGAAATAGAAATCACTTTGAATGTATTTCATTTTCTGGCAGACCGGCTTGAATATTCTCCGGAAATGGACGACAAGTTCACGGAATTCACCGCAGAAAGCAATGAGCATGATTTTGCAGACATGGAAGCATTTGCAGAAAAATTTGATTCAGATAAAATCACTGTAAACACTTACAACAATGAGGACTTACTCTCGCAGGTTTTACAATACGTTGCATTTGATTCAGATTTTTATGATGAAGAAACTGGCGAAGATTTAAGAGGCTCATTCATTGCCTTGCAAATTCACCAAGGTTGTGATGTTCGTGGGGGATATACTTCGCCTAGAATTTTTCGCGCAATAGATGAAGGTAAATACATCTTAATGGACAATGCCTCAGCAAGCCTATATGTAGAAAATAGCTTGGATACAAATCAAATGACAATTCCGGAAACAGAAGTCACGCAAGATAATTCCCACGGATGGACGACAGATGACGGATATAATTTCTACGGCAACGATTGTAATCAAATTGAATTAAAAGATTACGAAACATCCTCGGATAAGAAAGATAAAGGAAATGGGTTAATCTACATAGATGAACAAGGTAATGGATATTCGCCAATAAATGGGAAACAAATCCAAATAGCATAAATAAATCTAAATAAAATAACATGAAAGAATTTGAAGCATTTTTTAAGGGAATCAAAATAACAGTTAAAGCCAATTCACTTTGGGGCGCTAAGCAAAAGGCAATTGAATTACTAGGAGTAAAAAAGAATCAAGAAGGCTTGCTTGCCGTTCAGTTAAAGGGAAGCATGGATTTTGTTTATAATTAGATTAACTTTTAGCTCTATTAGATTTACTACTGCATGAAACTTTTATTTGACTTTGATTGGCAACGGCGGTAATGTGACCCTAGTTTATTAAATCACAAATCACTAAAAGAAAAATGAATCTAACAACATTACAAACAAAATCTATCGCTCTTAATGATCTATTGCTATTGGCAAAGGGTTTCGCCGGAACTGGTTTCGCAAGCCTTGTTCACGTTGGCAAGCCTAGCCAAGTCAAGACTGGTTCGCCTAGTCCAGGTACTATAATCAAGAAAAGCAATGTTCTCGTAAATTGGGGATCATGGCGCTATGGTTCAGCATTAGAGGCTCAAGCCAAAAGAGAAGGAAAAGAAATCCAATTTGAAATCAAACCTCGCAAATGGGGCAAAAGGATTTTTGGTACTCCATTGGTTCATCATATTGATAAAAATCAGATTGAAAAATGGTATATTGAAGCAAAGGTTGAAAAGGTTCTTTCTCCGGCAACGTACAGTTGCGACATTACAGGTAAGGATTTTCACTTGGACGAAGTAAAGCCTTACTTGAATTCATATAGAAACCCGAAGAGCGAATCCTCAACGCAGGATGGACTAACAAAGAAAATTTACTTGCGTGACTATGCTTTAACAGGCATTGTTGAAATGAATCACCAGAAAACCAAATACATTCTAAAATAATTTGTTGTTGTTGTTGTTGTTTCGTCAAACTGGCATTTGTAAGACCTAAAATTTCTCAAGGCACTTGTAAGACCAGAGGCGAAACAATACAAAATAAAATAATCTAAATAAAATAATCTAAATAAAATGAATTTAACAAAAGAAAAGAAAGCCGGTTGGGAATTGAAACCTCATTGGGTTTGGTCTGTCGTTCTATATGGTTTCCTTGGAGTTGGTCTTGTCCATCTCATTTACCGCACCTTGAGCATATATCTTTTCTAATTGAAAAAAAGAATTTGCTTTTTATTTGAATTGGGTTTATAGTGTTTGCAGTTCACAATTAATCCAACATTAAACAAAACAAAATTATGGTACATATATTAGAGCAAAGACAAGCGAAGAGGGTTTTCGGATTGCAAGACATTAGCGATTGCACAAGCGCCGAAGAGGTAATTGAGAAACTTGACATTGGAGACTATACCGAAGAGCCGATTGAAGGCTACGCCGGAAAGAAAGGTATTCGTGACGACTTGGGCAATGGTCTTGCCATTGTCGGGAGTAAGTACGCACTAGCCCAACCTAGCGACGTTATCAAAAGAGTTGATCCAATTAGGGAAAACCTAGGAGCAACCTTTGACCAGTTTGGTTTTCTTGACGAAGGGCGAAGGTTTTTCTTGCGTTGCAAAATGCCGAATGAATTGGAAATTGATACGCCACAAGGGAAGGATTCTCAGCAAGCGAGATTTTCCACAATGGCAGGAGTTGATTCCACTATAAAAGAAATTCATTCTTTAGACATTTGGAGAGAAATTTGTTCAAATGGCATGATGGGTTGGGCAAAAAATGTTATCGCAGGAGTAAAGCACACAGTTAACTTTGACCGAATCGTTACCCAAGCAATCAAAGAGTCGGAGAGCCTTGCGGAAGCATTTGACAGTTTGCAAACCAAAATGCAAACGTGGTCTAATACCCAAGTGACGAAAGTCCAAGCAAAGGAAATAGTTAATCGAGTTTTTCCGGCACAAGGGGAAGTAACCAAAAGACTTGAGAACACTAGGGAAACTGTATTGGGAGAGTTTACCAATGAAAGGCGCGGTGCTTACGGTTCGACCTTGTACGACCTCGCAAACGCCATTACTGCATGGAATACTCACGAAAGGACAAGGAAAGGCGAAGAGGATTCCACAAGGCGAATGATTGATGGAAAATTGTTTTCAGAAAATCGCTTGTTAGGCTTGAAGGATTCGGAAGGATTGCTTGAAAGGATGGAACAAAATTCTAATCTAATTCTATCTTAATGGAACTAATAATAATTACGGGAATAATCTATTTGGCTTTTACCCTATAAAAAAAGAAATAGAAAAGAAATAACCTTTCCGGCAATAAAACCGGAAGGGTTTTCTTTTGCCCAAATAGGAAAGAAATAGATTGGAAATAATAGTTTGTGAAATAATAGATTCTAAATAAAATAAAGAGTTGCCCACCGGCACCCACGCCCACCGGCACCCACGCCCACCGGCACCTACGCACACACCTACGCCCACCGGCACCTACGCCCACCGGCACCTACGCCCACCGGCACCCAGGCGGGCAACGCACCGGGAATCCCAGTAAACAAAAGGGATTGAAAAAAAAATGAAAAAAAAGTGCGATTCGATTTGCGTTATATTGAAAACCGTGCCATGTTGTTTTCATGACCAGTAAACAACAACTCGCCGAGATACAAGACTTCATCCCCGGAGGCTTTATCTTAATTGGAAACGCCAGAGCAAAAGTTAATTCTAACTTTGCTAATGTCATCTTGCCGGAAGTGGTAAGAAACAGTAAAGAGATTATCTCAAATGCGGAAGCAATGAGAGCGCATGAAAAAAGCATTGCTCCGGCAATCTCTTTCATCAATCCCGAATTGCTTATTTCAGCATCGGAGAAGGTGCTTGACCTTGTCGGGGAAAAGATAGATTATCCGGAAATGTCAACGGAAGCAGAAGATGAAGCCGAAAGGTTTTCTCATACCGAAGAATGTCCAGAGGGATACGACTACTACTAAAAAGGAATTGAAATTATGATACCATCAGTATTACTAGCAAGGGCAGAAGCCCAATTGGATGAACTTCGGGCAATGAATGACGGATTGCCACCATCGCCCAAGTTGAGAGCGTTGCTTGAAGAAGCGGAAGAAGCAGTTGCCAAGGCGAAGATCGCTTGCGACAATTGGACACCGCCGGAACCCAAGCCGGCAAGGAAATTCTCTTACGACTATTTTGCTCCGGCTCCTATTGATGGAGACTACCAAGACCCCAATGGGGAGACCGACATTGATGAAGAAATAGATTCAATTATAAGATCAGAAAGAAGGGGAAGATTCTTTCCGGCGAAATAGAAATGAAAAACCTTTTCCGGCAATAAATAAAATAGAAAAGAAAAAAAACCTTTGGCAATAAATAAAAAAGGAATTGAAATAATGACGCCTAGCGAACAACGAGAGTTTGAGAACAAACATATAACGAGATCCGGAACCGGATGGCGATTGACTAAGCCAACCAGGCACGGCGGAACGATGTGGTTCCTTAACCGGTACAAGGCTATTGAACATTTGAAACTAATTCAATTAGGAAAGTACTCCTAAAAAGAAAAATGAATTAAAATTTGCATTCTCGGCAAAACCGGTTTATGGTTGTTGGACAATGACAAATGCAGAGCAAAAGAAACACAAAAGGAACCTAGGAAAGCTTTTTCCTAATTCTTTTATATCTACAACGCAAGAGTTCTCCGGCCAGCCTGGTGGACTATGGACAGGGTTCGGGGAGGACGGCACAGTTGATTACTGGTCGCATTACGTCGCTCCCAAGCTCCAGAAGTACTTGGACAAGCACGGCTTGTTCCTAGAGCCTAACGACCCCGGAACCTATATGATCTGGAAGGCTTGAAAGAAAAACGAAATAAAATTTGCGTTCTCTCCGGAACCGGACTATAGTGTTTGAAGTTACGGAGATCCAACAAACAACAAACAACAACATGATAAAATTAATTCAAATTCTTAAGTTCCTCGGAATGATCTACGACACGGAAGAGTGCCGGATCTGGGTGAACGACTACCAGAACATGAACACCGAACAAGGCAAGCTTTTCCAACATTGCCTAGATTCCAAATTGATTGAGACTTATTCAGATTACAATCCGAGTCCAGGAACGTATGCAGAGACATACGCTCAACTGAGTCCCCTTGGAGTGGATCTCTACGACCTAGGGAGGGGCAACTAATGGAAGGTTGCCCTTACGACTGGAAAGCAGGGTGGCAACACCCTTACCAAATCGGTTGCGGTGGGAATGAGGTTCCGGGGATAGTATCCGGCAAGTGGTACATCTACGTATGGAACTGCATCGAAAAAACTAATTGCTATTATTGCTTCAATGACGATCTCTTTATCTCAGAGGCAGAATATCAAGAAATAGTAGATAATCAGAAAGCTTACAATTTCAAATGAGATCCGAAAAAATAGAACTCTTAATAATCTTTTCAGGGATCTCAATTTGTTGGATCTTAATAGAACTAGCTTATAGATTCTTATAGAAAAGAAAATAGAATAGAAAATAAAATATCTTAATAAATAAATTTGTTGTTGTTGTCATGGGAGGGATCCGGCTCGAAAGAGCCGGACCTTTTCGTTTTCAGATCCTGCCGGATCTGACCGGACCCGGCTCCCGGATCTGCGCCAGATCTCACGCAAGTTGACCGGATCCACCCGGACCCGGCTCCCGGATCCACCCGGTCCAGGCTAGTAGTTCGACTAATGCAGTTAATTAGATTTATAGCAAACTGCCCATAAAATTTGACTTTGTTTCTTTCCTATTCTATATTGTTGCCATGTTTATTTTAATTCTTTTCGTTTCCTGCCTCACCGGAGGAAGCACCAACAACAAACAAACCAAGGTTATATAATTATGGCGCACATGATCGGAGAACGAGACGCACAGTTTGGACTAGTTCAAGCTTGGCACGGACTAACGCGAGTAGTCGAGGCAATCGACACGCTTACAATAGCGGATGACTTCCTTTATCCTCAGGTATGTAGGCAACTGCAGTTTGAGAATGAACTTGGCGATGCCGTAAAGGTTCAAGCCAAACAAATCGTCAGCCTTGACGATGAATTGCCAATTGGCTTACCCGTGGGCATGGACTACAAACTGCTTACGAACAAGGACATTTGGGAAGCTATTGCAAGGGCATTGACTGGCACACGCCATGAAATCGTCAGCGCCGGAAGTGTGAGGGACAGAGAGTTATGCTTTGTTTCGATCAAACTTGCCGACAGTTTCACGGATGGGAAAGGCAACGAAACTCAGCCTTACCTAAACATTCAATGGGGGCATGGGAGCAAGTTTGCCGTTTACGTGGTGAACGTGGCAACCAAGATCGTTTGCGCCAACACCTTCACGATGAGCTTGAACGGAAACAAACTGTTCAAGATGAAGCACACCAAGAACGCTGACGAGTTACGCATTGAGGAAGCTATTGACGCACATTTTGGAGTAGCGCAAGAGTTTGACCTTGCAATGCAGGAAGCTGAAAGCAAAGACATAGTGCCGGAAGATGCGCGCAAGGTCTTTGCCGGATTCATCTCCCAAGGCAGGGAAGCAAAGACGCAAACCGGAGCCACTCGCATTCTGAATACCACAGATAGACTTTGCGAACTTTTCCAACATGGGAAAGGGAACTTTGGCTCGAATCGTCTCGACGTATACCACGCCGGAACGGATTACTATAGCCACGAATCAAGCGGATACGCCGGAACGGATAAGTTCGACCAAGGCAAACAATTCGTTTCAAGCGAATTCGGCACCGGAGCGGAACGCAAAAACGAGTTGCTCAACATCATTACGCAAGATGATGAATGGACAAAGACCCGCGAGAATGGCGAAAAGGTTTTGCACTCAATCGCCTTGTCTCAAGTTTGATATGGAAGTAATACTAATAGCCGGAATAGTTTACCTTGCGGTAATACTATAAGAACAGAAGAGAAAACCAAAAGACGCCTCCGAAAGTGGGGGCGTCTTTTTTTCGTTCAAATACAAATAGAAAAGAAAATAGACTCGAGAAAATAGAAAAGAAAATAGATGCAATAAAATAGAAGAAGGAGAACGAGAGGAACCGGCACCGGATCGGGAGGAGAATCCTTAAACGTAAACTAAGGATCGGAGGTGCCGACCTCCCGGATCGGGAGGAGAATCCTTAAACGTAAACTAAGGATCGGAGGTGCCGACCTCCCGGATCGGGAGGAGAATCCTTAAACGTAAACTAAGGATCGGAGGT
>Ga0315332_10000668_pt1 | contig 16521 bp, 12 predicted proteins | sample M110034915metaG_FD_203455 | JGI IMG/M metagenome (GOLD analysis project Ga0315332, IMG submission 203455) | Ammonia-oxidizing marine archaeal communities from Monterey Bay, California, United States - M1 100m 34915 | ecosystem: Environmental > Aquatic > Marine > Intertidal zone | place: USA...
TGGCCTATTAAAACCGCGGCTCTTTACCGCTGTATTTTCTTCTGTGAGCAAAAGGTCTTCTTTAATCAGCCTTCTGCTAGTTATAGTTGCAGCTACTGCTTACCGTTATTCTCTCGAACCCTCCCTTTTGTTCCAGGTCCCTCTAACAAGGCCTTTAATGTGGCTAGGAATCTGTTTAGGCTATGCTTTATTCTCTGCCTTTCCTTTAGAGTTTATCTATCGTGTTTTCTTCTATAATCGATACCGCGCATTGTTCGGAACGCACTTTGTTTTTGTGCTTTACAACTCGTTACTTTTCGCTTTAGCTCATTTGATATTTGGCAATAACCTCGTTCTAGTAATAGCTTTTATTGGAGGGCTACTCTTCAATTACTCTTACTCGAAAAACCAATCTTATCTACTTGTAAGTATTGAACACAGCGTTTACGGTTGCTGGCTATTTACAATAGGAATGGCGGAAATGCTGGCGCTACCCAACTAATAAATCCATTCTAGATAAACGGTTAATGCAATGTCGTCATTTGATAGAGTGATCGTTGCTGGGGTAGAATCAACATGGTCGCTACCCATAAAAGAAAGGTCTCCAATAGCATCATCAGTATCTGGGGAGGGGTCATTATCTAACAGAAATATAGTGTACGTGCTTGTTAGGTTTGCAGTGAATGGAAATTCCTCCGTAAAGCTATAAGTTGTGCCCCAAACAGCATTTTCGTGTATAGTTGTGCCAACAACTATCTCTGTTATACCTTGCTCAATAGATATTTTTAAATCTGCGTCATCAATTATGTCCCACATAGTGCCTCCAATTATGGGGACAAAAGGATCCGTTAACTCTGGCCAATTAGTAACATCTATGCTTGTCACTTTGACAGCGGTTGGGATTGTTTGCTCTAATACGGTAACCGTGATTGTTTCCGAATCCTTTTTTCTTCCATTTTTCGAATAGCACTCTAGGGTTACATCGTAGCTGCCTGCCGTTGTGAAAATTAATTCAATGTCCTCCGTTTCAAATTCTTGACCATCTGATACTGTCCATAATTGAGTTACTGCGTCTTGACTGCAGTTGGTAAAGACAATAGTTTCTCCTTCATATATCTCTGTTTCATCAGAAGTAAAACAAGCCTCTGGTTTTTTCTGACAACTTGTTAATATTAGTGCTGCTGTTGCAAGGGTAAGTAAACGTGATTTTCTCATAATTCAATTTTTAGTTTGGGAATATTATTCCTTTATAGTTTCCAGCTTCTACCTTTGGTATCGTTGAGCCGTAATGTTCGTTAATCGCTTCTATAAATACATTAGCTGTTAATGCATAACCTTTCGGGTTCGGATGAATACCGTCTAAAGAAAATACTCCGCCTTCAATATACTTAGTAGAGTAATCAACTCCATCTAAAACTACACCATCTTCGTAAGGTCTTAAAAAATCATAATTATCAACTAAAGCAAACCCGTACTTTTCTGCTGCCTCAACAATGATTTCATTCAGTGTAATTGTGTGTTCGCGAGCAATTGCTGCTTCGTATTTGTCTAATACTTGGCTTGTGGGCAAGGGATCGCTTTGCGATTGCCCGGTGCCGTCAGCAAGGTAATCTGATGCGCTTAGAAGAATCAAATCATCCTCTTCCGCAACCCGAACAACGCCATTGCCTTCGGTAATCCAGATCGGGTACCCGGTAGCCTCTTCATTAATTGTGTTAAACAACGGTATCGAAGTTATGTCTGGAATCGTAGAACACGCGCCATCAGCGCCCATTCTGCTGAGCGCTGTTAATACAGAATCGTACTTGTTTCTAAAAACGTTTGCCGGAGTTAGAGGAGTGATATCTATCAACCCAACTCCGCCAATTTCTATCGGGGTCGCTTCACCTCCACTGATGCACCACAACAATAAATCATTATTACCCAGCCAACAGGTAAAAAAGGTTGCTCCTGATGATTTAACGTGGTCTAGGTAAGATACATTGTTGATTATTGGTGTGCCAAAATCTAAAAATCTCCCAAATGGATTAAACGATACCACGGCTTGGTTTATCGTTGATGACAAAAAATCTCCCGCTGTAGGAACGCAATCGGTTAATCTAATTCCCGAAACACCTAAATTATTATATTTTACTGTTTTATCTGCCCAGCTCGACCAAGAAGCGTCTTCACCGTATCCTCCTAGGTCGTCTGCTGAAAGAACCTCTAGTTCCCCGTTTATCTCTGCCAAATGCATATAGCCTGATCCGTTTGCGGTAGCCAGTGGTTGCACAAATTCTCCTATATCCGGGCTCACCAATTTCATTTGCCCTGCCAATATCGCTGGAAAAGAATTTTCTTGTTCGTTGTATTTATTATGTAATCCAAAATCTTGAAACCCTTGTGTTAACGAATTGCCAATGGCTATATAATTATAAAAGTCGGCCCTTCCAGGCGTAAGTTCTCTGCTTTCAAACTCTGTCTTTAAGCAGCCAAGAAGGCCAACAGCCAAAACCACAGCTGCTCCGATATATGTGTTCGATTTATTCAACTTGAGGTGCTGATTTTTGTTTCTTTTTCCAATCTAAGGCATAGCCCAGACTGATTCCGTAGATATTAACTTTTCGTCTGTAAATCGCACTAAATCCTTCTTCTGATAGCTCTCCATCACGCTCCGCTACCTGCCGAATAAATGAAAAATCAACTGATAAATTCTTAATTCCATAAAACCCAACGCCGGCCGTAAAAGAGAGGTTGTCAGAATCCGGTAATTCTGGACTTACATAACCATCTGGTATTGGTGTGTTGTCATAATAACAGCCTATTCTCAAGGCGGCCAATTCTTTGTACACAAACTCAACACCCATACGGTGAGCAAATACGTTGTCCCAATTTTTAGTAACCTTCGTGTCTGGTGTTTCTTCGTTTTCAAAATCAAATGCTAACGTATCATACGTTGACCAACCTGTTCGATTTATTTCATAATTAAGGTTGACATTCCAAGACTCGCCTTTTGCAAAGTCAAAACAAAATCCTCCAGAGATGACTGATGGCAAGTTAAGTTCGGCAGTGAACCCCGTTTCAATTGGAAACATTGAACGCATCGAATTAGGAATATTAATGAAATCTGCTTTACCGTCTTTTAATTTAATTTTCATCCCCGATCGATAACTTAACCCTGCTGTTAAACTGATTACACCGGAACTAATTTCTTTCTCAAATACATTGGAAAAAATGCCCACGTTATATCCGTAAGCCTTGCCTTTTCCTGTTAGCCTTGCTTTCCCGTACAAAACATTTACGGAGCTTAGTGGCACTGCTTTTTCGTAACTGAAACTGCCTGTAGTATAAACGAAACCGGCTCCAATGCTAATACGGTCGTGAATCTTATAGGCTACGGTTGGCTGAAACATAAACGTTCTCAATGATATGTTTTGTATAATGTACCTCCCTTGCCAATCATCTGCAAAAGACGATGCAGAACCAAACTGATTGTTCACGCCAAGACCATAAGCAAGCTTCTCTTTATATCGACCTGAGTAGTAAAAATGAATTGGGGTGGCATTGCCTGTTGTTTGATTAATGTTGTCATAATAGTCCGTTTGCAGAGAAACCGAAGGAATAATAATGTGTGTCCCGAAAATTAGATTTTGTGACTTTAGATTCATTAGCCCTCCGGGGTTAAAATATAATGCTGATGCGTCTGTGCATTTGCCTGTAAAAGCGCCACCTATTCCAACGGCTTTTGTTCCTTGTATATTTAGCTGAAACCCACCCGCAAAGGCGATGTTTGCAACAATACTAAAGAATATTATGAGAAATTTATGCAATTTTTAGAATAATGAATGCTAAAAGTAAGAAAATTTATTAGGCGCGCATAACAATGGGCTTAGTTATTGAATAATACTTAATCAAATAGCTTCCCTTTTTGGAATTTCATTCATCGCTCTTTCGGCAATTGCAGTTATTGAAAGAGCTGGATTTACGCCAGGATTAGCAGAAATCATAGAGCCATCAATCACATACATATCACGATACCCAAAAACACGATTGTCTTTATCGATTACGCCGGTTTCTTTGTTGTCGCCCATAACTGCGCCACCTAATATGTGCGCTGTTGAAGGAATTCCAGCAATAGATTCAAGAGCAAAAGAAGACGGTTTGCCTTTTGCTATTTGGCTGTATTTTTTGGTTAACTCAATAGATTCCTTAATAAATGGGGTTGGTGGTTTGCCTTGTCCTATAGATGAGCTCATCAACCCAAAAATGTTTCTTTTAAATTTAAGAGTGCTGTCTATTGTTTGCATAAAAAGCAATACCACCGTGGTTTTGGACCAGCTATTAAGAACATACATTTTTACATAGGCCCAGGGCGACCTTATTAGTATTGATGCTGTTTTAAATAATCTACTCCAAGCGTTATTCCCCTCAGAATATGGTAAATGAAATAATTTCCAAAACCCGGAACCTTCTGAATATCTAACGACTTCTAGGTGGCTTTTTTCATCGGTATGAAGAATACTTCCTATCGCAACACCTCTAGAAACATCCGAACTGCTGTCTGCCTTAGAAACACTTACCAATGTTTCGTTGTTTGTTCGAATCTCTTGCCCCAGCTTATCCGACAACATCGGTAAGGATTTATTTTTTAGTTTTAAAAGTAATTTAACTGTGCCTAAAACTCCCCCCGCAAAAACAATTCCTTTGCTGACAAACTCTTTTCGCTTAAAAAATCCTGTGCTTGATTTTGATTTAACCACATATCCCTCTCTGTTTTCGTTGCCAACAGGGGCAACATCATAAACTTCGTTTTCGGCTAATATTTCAGCTCCTTCTTTTTGGGCGAAATGCAAGTAATTTTTATCTAATGTGTTTTTTGAGTCGTTTCTGCATCCTGTCATACATCCTCCACAAAAATTACACCCGGTTCGGTCTGGTCCCTCGCCGCCGAAATAAGGATCACTCACTGTTTCGTTTTCTTTACCAAAAAAGACCGCAACCGTTGTCTGCTCAAATTTATCTCCCTTGCCAATCGCCTCCGCTAGCTGCTTTAGCTCAATATCGCCCTCAAACAATTTTGGTGTTTTAGCAGCACCCAACATCTTTAATGCTATTTGGTAAAAAGGCTTCAATTCAGTTTCCCAATCGTTGAGGTTTCTCCAGCTTCCCGTTGTGTAAAAGTCCTTTTCCGGAATGGGTAGTGTGTTAGCGTAGACCAAAGATCCACCACCAACACCTGTTCCTGAAATAATTGCAACATGTTTAAGTATTGTCAATTTCATTATACCAAAACACCGTAATAATGGAACCCATAGCCATTTCCTTATGTTCCAATTTGTTTTAGCAAAGTCTTCGGGTTTATACCATTTTCCTTTCTCTATTACCAGAACCTTATACCCCTTTTGAGAGAGCCTCAACGCGCATACAGACCCTCCAAAACCGCTGCCAATAATAATATAATCGTAGTCGTAATTCACTTACCTCTATCGAAACAGTCTTTTAATCCACTTTAATTTGGTAGGGCTATAGGGAGAATACTTTAGGCTTAGTTCAAACCATGATGGCTTATCAATTATTCCTTTAAAATGGCTAAACGCTTTAAACCCAAACTCGCCATGATATGAGCCGATTCCGCTATTGCCAACACCTCCAAAAGGCAAATTGCTATTTGCAACATGCATGTGTGATTCGTTGATTGCTCCTCCACCAAATGATAGTTCATTTAACAATTTTCTCTTTTCTTCCCCGCTTTCGGTATATATATAGCAAGCTAAGGGTTTCGGTAGCGCCTTCACTTTTCCCAATATTTCATCTATATTATCATATTCTATTACCGGAAGAATTGGGCCGAATATTTCTTCCTGCATTATGGCGTCATCAAACGAAACATTATCCAATATAGTCGGCTCAATAATTCTATCTTTTTCATTCGTCTTCCCTCCAAAATAGACTTTTCCTGGATCAATTAACGCCATCACCCGGTCATAGTTTTTACGATCTACAATTTGAACGTAATTATCATTTTCAACCGAATAATTGGCTTTGATAATTTCTTGTTTCGCTAATTCTAAAAATTGCTGTTTTATGACTTTATCAACCATAAAAAAATCTGGAGCAGTACAAGCTTGTCCAGCATTTAAAAATTTAGCCCATATTAATCGCTGAACTGTTCTTTTTAAATTACAGCTCTTAGTTACAAAAACGGGGCTCTTTCCTCCCAGCTCTAGTGTTACTGGTATAAGTTTTTTGCTTGCTGCTTGATAAACAATTTTCCCTACCGGTGTGCTGCCCGTAAAAAATATTTTGTCGAATTTATACTTCAACAGTTCAGTTGTTTCCGGGATACCGCCTTCAACAACGTGAATGTAATTATCCTTAAATGCGGCGGAAAGCACTTTTTGCATAGCCGCGCTGGTGTTCTTTGCAATCTCACTCGGCTTAATCACCACTGTATTTCCGCCTGCAATCGCCGCAACAAGTGGGGCAAGTGATGTAAGGTACGGAAGGTTCCAGGCTCCAATTATTAGAACATTTCCCAACGGTTCCGGCAGGATATAGCTGCGTGCGGGGAAATTAAGGAGGTCTGTTTTAACTCTTTTTGGTTTTGACCACCTCTTTATTTTCTTTACTGCTTCGTTAATGTCGTGATAAACCAGGGCGAATTCCGAGGTATATGTTTCGTGCGGCGACTTCTTAAAATCAATGTAAATAGCTTCAAAAAGCAGCTCTTCGCTTTCTTTTAATACTTGTTTCAGCTTCTGTAATTGATCAACTCTAAATAAAATTTGTTTCGTCTCATTTGTATTAAAAAACTCGCGCTGCGATAAAAGCATTTTTTCCATCTAATCCTCAGAATTAATAAATTACTGCTGGTTCGAAATTACTTTTAAAATCAACACGCTCGCTTTTGTTTTGTTGTCTTAATCTCAATGGTGCGCGAATGACAGGTCTAAACGAGTTTTAAAACCCCAAAGAATACAATGGCTATTGCTGCTCGTAAATAACAACAGCGATGAAATAATCACTAAAAACCCAAGCGAATGCTTGGGTTTTTACTTTGAGGTCGCGGACGGATTCGAACCGCCGTAGATGGTGTTGCAGACCACTGCCTAGCCACTCGGCCACGCGACCGTGTCGCAAAAGTACGCTTTCCGAAGAGTTCTGCAATAGGTGAGTTAGAATAAATTAAGTAAACAGATTATTTTATTGTTTCAGCAGCTTGTAGCTTCGTTGCTTCTCTTCCCCGAAGTCAATAGCAACAAGATATACACCGTTCTTATAGTTAGAAATATCTACCTTGCTGTGGTTTGTTTTAAGAACCAATTGGCCTAATTCATTTGTAATAACTATAGATTTGATTGATAGGCCCTCACTGTGTTTAACCTGAATAAAGTCTTGGGTTGGGTTTGGAAAAACTTGAACGCTTTCATGACCTATCCAGGTTGGTTTGTCAATTGAGGTTATAACGGCTAAAGTAACCCTTCCGGTTGCCGTATCTGCTGTTTCCATATCAATGTTTGCTGGCCAAACAACAACTGTGTTTCCGCCCATTCGGTACTGTGGGTTGTTAAACGTTTGCGGCATGGCAACTCTTCTACTTTCCTCTGCGTTAAGTATAATGTTATTTAGCGTGCTCGAGTCTATCCGTGTAGTAATTGTCCCCGTGCTATCAGAAATAACCTGATGCCATAAATTAACCGTTCCTTCATATGGAGATTTCCGTTTGTTGTGAATGTAGAAAATAATTGAATCTACCTCTCCGTATGCAACGCTATCAGGAAAAGTGGTCTGAAAATTCGGATCAAAACCAATAGTATCTGGAGGCAAGACAATATCAATTTGTTTAAAAATAGAATCGGAAGTGATTGCGCCAAACGCTGCTGGCCAAACAACGACCGTATTTCCGCCCATCGACAATTGAGCGGTGCTTGTATCAACAGGAAACATTAGCTCAACACTAACGGTATCGCCAGACACGAATAAGTTCGTGTCAACAAAAACAGATTGTGCTCCAATAATAGCGACTTGCTGTCCTTGCATTGTTCCTGCGTAAACATCTAACCACCCATTGATATCTACAACACCTTTATTTTGAACATTTACCCTAAAATTAACCGTTTGGTTAACATAAACCTCATCGGGCAGCCCGGTAATTCCAGCAGGACCAACGCCAACAGTTGGCGTTTGTGCAAAACCATTAATGATAATACAAAACCAAAATATTATGAATACTATTCTTTTCACTTTTATACAATTATTGCAATAATTAAACGTGAAAATAAGAGTTAATGTTCGGGTTCTGATAATATTGTTGTATCTTTCTTACCTGTTCAAATGATAAAATATGTTGTACGAACTAATTAACAGCCTAAACAAAGCGGAAGTTAGGCACCTTAAAATATTCTTGAATCGCACCGCAACAAAGGGGTCTAGAAAGGATATAGAATTATTTGATTATGCAAGAAAACACTATCCCAAACATGAAGACAATGTTGTGTTCAGCGCCCTTTACGGACCTGAACAAAAAAATGCTTTTTATCGATTAAAAAACCGATTACAGGACGATATTAACAAAAGTGTAACGCTTCAGTATTATCACTCATCGGAATTTAATCAGACCTTATTTCTTATTACGCTTTCAAGACACTACCAATCGAAAGGGGAAGAAAAAATCACTTATCACTACCTAAAAAAAGCAGAGAAAAAAGCCCTAGAAATGTTGAGTTATGATTTACTTGATATCATCTACAGTGATTATATCCGTTTTTCTCAGGAAACTCTATCTATAAACCCCGAACAATATATTACGAAGCGGAAAGAAAACAGAACGAAGCTAAACCGAATTCGGGAAATTGATGACATTCTTGCTGTGCTCGTGTATAGAATAAAGCTGTCACAAAATTTCTCACAACAGAATTACCAGATTATCGAGCTGCTTCAAAAAACCATTGATGATTTTTCGCAAGAAGTCAATATTAAAGAAACTCCGCAGCTTCGTTTTAGAATATACCATGCTGTAAGCAGAATTTTATTACAGCAGCATGATTACAAATCACTCGAAGAATATTTACTGCTTACCCTTAAAGAATTTGCTGATGAAAATTTGTTTAATAAAAACAACCACGATACCAAGCTACAGTTGCTTACATACTTATCTAACGCCTTATTCAAAAATAAAAAACACAAAACTTCTCTCAAATTTGCTGAAAAATTAAAAAAAGCAATGGCAGAATATAATAACTTGTTACATGATAAATATTTATTCTACTACTATAACGCGTTGGTAAATAATTACTCCGAAGTAGATGAAGACAAAGCGATAAGTATCTTGCAAGAAGCAATTGTGAACAACAAGATAAACTTAGTAATTCCGCATTCGAGAATTATTTTCAACCTCAATTTATCGCTTCAATACTTTGATAAAAAAGAATTTAAACTCGCGAACAAATGTATTGTTAAACTAAAATTAGATGACCGCTACACTAGTTTAGATGATGCTTTTAAATTAAAAATTGCGATTGCAGAATTAATTATCCGTTTCGAACAAAATGATCACGACTACGTTGAGCAACAGATTGGCGTGTTAAAAAAACAGTATGTTTCTTTGTTAAAAGATGTTTCTTATTTTAGGCAGCGTGAAGTCCTTGATATTCTTAGCAAACTAATTTATTGCCAAAATTTAGCTTCGGACAAAAACCTCCTGAAGCAGATTGATGGACTCACGAGATCAATGGAAACTGAAGAGGCTGGAGATAGTGATATTCTTAATTATAACTCTTGGTTAAAAGTAAAAATTAGACACTAGTTCATTTGCGTTTCCTTTTATCATATACTTTCGTGTAAACAAAAAAAGGACTCCAAATGGAGTCCTTTTCTCAAACCAGGAGCAAAGGCTAATAATAACCTTTTATTATAAGAACTTTAGAATAGTCTAATACTCCAAAGATGAGAACGATAATCCACCTGGCAAACTCTATTGTGTTCAAATCTTACGCGCTCAGAGAGAAACGAAACTCCTTTCGCTTTACTAAAATTAAATCAAATATTGCTTTTTTCTTACGTGATAACGCATAAAAAGCGATGAAAAACTCAACTCTAGTGTTACTCGTGTTACTCGCAGGTCTTATCGAACTTAGTAGTAATGTAGATCGCCACTTCTGACCATAGCTTAACTTTCCCGTCTCCTCCGGTGTGTTTGGCTTCACAAGCCTTCCCTATCGAGGCTAGAGCTGTGTCTCCTTGGAAGTTCAGCACATCAATTGTCGCTCTCAGCTCCACTAAATTGTCTTGGTCAATTACATATTCGAAATCAACGTCTTGCTCAACGTTGTTCATTTTCATCGTCATTACCCCCATCGTTTCTGTTGTTGATTTTACTCTTCCTGCAATGGTGCCGTTGTTTGCCATTACATCAAAAAAGAATGCAACAAGCTTTTTGTCTCTCGCTGTATCTTTAGAGTTTATTGTGGAGGCGTCAATGGACATCTCTAAAGAGTTTAGCAGCTCTTTTGCTGATTTGCCCTCTTTTGCGTTCGTTTTAAATGAATCAAATTGACCTCCAACTGGGTTTTTTGCCGTGTGTTTGTAGGCGGTCCACCGGACTTCTGTTGCTTCATTATTATATGTGTATGTGCACGCTTTTTCCACTATAACTTTTGGTGTTTCTTCCTGCTTACTTTCTGCTTCTCCTCCGCAAGAAATCATTGTAATTGCTGCCGCTACTATTGCTAAATATTTTTTCATCAATTTGTTTTTATTTAAAATTTACTAAAATTTCAGCTTTCTCTACCGCATTTCCTTTGCTAACTCCAATAGATTTTATTGTTCCTTCTACTGGAGATTTAATAATGTTTTCCATTTTCATTGCCTCCAAAATCAAAACGGCTTCGCCTTTATGAATGGCCTGTCCAGGTTCGACTAAAATATCTAAAACTAAACCAGGCATTGGCGCTTTAATCTCTGTTATCTTCTGCTGAGCCATTTCTTCCATTCCCATTTCTTTCAGAAGTTCATCCATTCGATCTTTTACCGATATTTCATACTTAGTTCCGTTTACTTTTATTGTAAATGTTTTTGCCATATAATCAGCTCTAAGCACGTCTGCTGTATATGTTTTGTTGTTTCTAATAATATGGAGCCTGCCTTTGTTCTCTTTATCAATGTCTAAGCTAAACTTTGCTCCGTTTAGCGTTCCAGAATTAACCTCCCCTTGAGCAAACTCTACCTTAAATTTTTTATCCCCAGACAATGCGTTATACATGGCACAAATATAAGTAGTTGATTGTGTTTTCGGTCTAATTGACTAAAAAGTTAATGCGGTAGATGGCTTATAGAAAATTTACAGTAATATTGAACTTAGTTATTTTGTTATGGCCGCCTTGCTTAGAAATTTCTTTTTTTTATTTATTCTAGCTAGCTGCACCACACAGAAGGCCGGCGAAAGTGTATACCAAAAAACTATTTCATTAGACACAATAAGTGTTTCTGCCGCCTACTCCACTCCTTATCAGCCTACCGAAACTAGAGCTTTCGACCTTCTTCACACAAAACTTGACGTAAGTTTCGATTGGAACAAGCAGCGCCTCAACGGAAAAGCCGAGCTTCAATTAAAGCCTTATTTTTATCCTGTAAACATGTTAACTCTAGATGCAAAAGGGTTCGACCTCCATGTTGTTGCTCTGCAAAATAATAGCAGCTTAACCGCTCTAAACTACAACTACGATGGGCTAGAAATAACCATTGAATTAGATAAAAAATATTCGAGAAAAGATACCCTCAAAATCTATATAGAATATACTGCTAAGCCAAATGATTTAATTGATTCTGGAGACGATGCTATTGCTTCAGGTAAAGGCTTATATTTTATTGACCCCCTCGATAAAGACCCTGAAAAACCGTCTCAAATATGGACACAGGGAGAAACAGAGTCAAGCTCTTGTTGGTTTCCAACAATTGATATTCCAAACGAAAAAATGACTCAAGAAATTTCCGTTACCGTCAAGGAAAAATACTTAACATTATCAAACGGGGAGCTAATTTATCAAACAGAAAATGGTGACGGAACAAGAACTGATGTTTGGGCTATGAATAAACAGCACTCTCCCTATCTAACAATGCTGGCGGTGGGTGATTTTTCGGTAATTGAAGACGTGTGGCGCGATTCTATTGATGTTAACTATTATGTAGAAAAGGAATATGCGCCCCATGCAATGCAAATTTTTGGTAAAACACCTGAAATGCTCGAATGCTTCTCTTCTCTTTTAGGTGTAGATTATCCTTGGGTTAAATATCATCAAATCGTTGTTAGAGATTATGTTTCTGGGGCAATGGAAAACACCTCTGCGGTTATTCATGGTGGTTTTGTTCAGCAAACAGCGCGCGAAATGATTGACGAAAACAATGAAGACATTATATCTCATGAACTATTTCATCATTGGTTTGGGGACTTGGTAACTTGCGAATCATGGGCAAACCTCCCATTAAATGAATCTTTCGCTACTTATGGAGAATACATTTGGAGAGAGTATAAGTACGGCCGTGTGTCTGCCGACTATCATTTGCAGGAAATGCTAAGCGACTATATTTATGAGTCCCAAAGCTCTCAAGAAGATGTGATTCGATATTATTTTGACAACAAAGAAGACATGTTTGATGGACACTCTTACTCTAAAGGTGGGCGTATTTTACATATGCTTAGAAAAGAAGTTGGTGATCTTGCGTTTTATTCTTCCTTAGAACACTACTTAACAAAGCACGCGTACCAATCAGTTGAAATACACGACTTAAGAATCGCGTTCGAAGAAATTACTGGGCGTGATTTAAACTGGTTTTTTAACCAATGGTTTTTAGCTTCCGGCCACCCTAATTTACTTATAAAGCATGAATATGTTGACTCAACCAAAACACAAATAATAATTGTCGAACAAAAACAAACTAGAGACGAAACTCCTATTTATCGCCTTCCTATAGCTGTTGACATTTATGTAAATGGCGGGGTTCAAAAAGAGACTATTCTTGTTTTTGAACGATATAATTCGTTTTCGTTTGATGTTCCGCAAAAGCCGGATCTTGTAAATGTTGATGCAGAAAAAATGTTACTCTGCGAGAAAAACGATAAAAAATCAACTCAAGAATGGTCTTTTCAATATAACAACGCCCCTCTTTATTTAGATCGTTTTGAGGCTGTTGTAGCTTTAGGGAAAAAAGCGAGAAAAGATTCGCTTGCCGCTTCTGTTGTGCTTTCGGCTTTAAATGATCCTTTTTGGAAGGTTCGTTCAATAGCAATTGGGAATCTCGAGGCAATTATTGACCTATACGAAACCCAAATAAAAATCGACCTTATAGCGTTGGCTTCTTCTGATGTAAATTCTACGGTTAGAGCTAAAGCAATAATAATTCTTGCAGAAGAGTTTAAAGGAGACGACTTAAAAGCCCTTTTTATAAAAGGAACTAAAGACAGCTCGTATCTCGTGCTTGAAAAATCACTAACCGCACTTGCTGCGATCGACAAAACGCTTGGTTTAGAATATTGCGCATCCTTCGAGGGGGAAAAACACGATGGTCTTATAGAAACTATTTGCTACATCTACTCTTCATACGGTGATGATAGTCATAATGATTTTTTTATTTCTTCAGCCAAACGAATTAAGGGATATACACGAATCTCATTTATTAATGATTACGAATATTATTTAACAAAGGATCGTTCACTCACTATTGTAAACCAAGGCGTCGAAGTCATTAAAGAAATTGGGATTAACGCCGGGAACGAACATGTGTCTCGCTTCGCTAAACAATCGCTCGAAAACATTAATAATGAATACAAAAGGCGGCAACACGAACTAAATAAAAAAATCAGTAACATTAATTCTAGTGAAAACATTAGCCCAGAAGAGTCTCAAGGCATGAGAGCCGAAGAAGAGCAACTAAGGGAAACTATAAACAAGATTTCTCTCGCTTATGATGATGTAAAGAAACATCTTAAATAATACTTATTTTTGTTAAACATCAAAAAGGAATAACCATGTTTACTAAAACCGTTGAAAAAGCATTAAACAAACAAATTGAAGCGGAAATGGCTTCTTCGCAATATTATCTAGCAATGGCTTCTTGGGCTGAAACAAAAGGATTTAATGGTGTTTCTGACTTTTTGTATGGCCAGTCTGACGAAGAAAGAGGACACATGCTTAAATTAGTTAAGTATATAAATGAACGTGGGGGCCAGGCGCTTGTTCCTGCGATGAAGGCACAACCAAAATCGTTTAAGTCGTTAACGTTTGTTTTCGAGCAGCTTTTGGCTCACGAGATCGAGGTTTCGCGATTAATAAACGAACTCATTGCTATTTGTATGGATGAAAGAGACTTTACCACACAAAACTTTTTGCAGTGGTACGTTTCTGAACAAATTGAAGAGGAGGCTCTTGCAAGAACGATAATGGATAAGCTCAGGCTCATTGGAAACGATAAGGGCGGCCTTTATTTGTTTGATAGAGACATTTCTACAATCGTTGTTACCTCTGCGGCTACCGCGAACCCTGTCTAGCGTGTGGTAAGTAATAAATAATTTCCTCCTCCTTAAGCGGGTGGATTTTCGTCCTCAAACTAAATTTATTTGTAACAACCTTGTCTTTCTTCTCCGAGAAAGTTTCCTAAGCAGTTTTAAAATCGTTTCTGTTAAACAAACTTCAGTTTCTTTTGTAGATCAATTTTATAAGAACCTCCAATAGGTACTGATTTTTTCTCATTTTCAAGAAATAAATTCGATTGCTCAATAGCGGCAATTTTATCGAGCCTTACAATAAAAGAGCGATGAACTCGTATAAAGTCTCCTCCATTTAGTTTTTTCTCAATGTCTTTCATTGTAGAATGAATCGTATATCGAGAACCTAATAGGTTGATCACAACATAGTCTTTAAGGGCTTCAACAAAATATATTTCACTGGTGTTTAGTTTTACTTGTCTCGACTTGGATTTAACAAAAATAATGTCTGATGCCGCACCTTGGCCATCAACAATACTAAACAACAAGTCTCTTTCTTTTTCTACCTCTTTATTCTTTTCGTGTTTATATAGCGCCATTTCTATTGAGGTGTGTATATCGACTTCTTTAAACGGTTTTATAATATACCCGTATGGCTCTGTGACTTTTGCTTTGCTAAGCGTGTTTTCGTCTGCATATGCTGTTAAGTATATTACCGGGATATTGTGACGCTTCTTTATCGCTCCCGCAGCGTCAATACCGCTCATCTGACCCTTAAGCATAATGTCCATTAAAACGAGGTCGGGCTCAAACTTATCAACTAGCTCTATTGCTTTTTCTCCTGTTGCGGCTGCGCCAACAACATTGTAGCCTAGTTTTTTTAAGCTCTGCTGAATATCTTTAGAAACGATGCTTTCATCTTCTACTACCACTATGTTTTTTGCTGCCATAACTAAAGCTTTTTAAATTCAATAATAAACGCTGTACCCTTCCCTTTTTTTGTTTCACAATTAATGGTGCCGTCAATTTGTTCAACTAATGTTGTTACAAGCTGCAAACCTAATGATTCTGTCTTCCTAAAATCAAAATTATTCGGCAATCCTTTTCCGTTGTCCTTGACAATTAGCTTAATCTCATCTTTATTATTATGTGTTAAGGCTATTGTTATACTTCCTGCGGTGTTGGGTTCAAAAGCGTATTTCAACGCGTTTGAAAACAGCTCGTTCACAATTAACCCACAAGGGATTGCTTGGTCAAGGTTTAAAAGAACTTTTTCTACGTTAAGCACCAAATCGACTAAATCGCCATAAATCTGGTATGAATGTATTAAATTGTTCGACAAATTTAGTATATATTCCTTAAAATCGATGCTTGAAAAGTCTTTTGTTTGGTATAGTGCCTCATGAATGAAAGACATTGACTTAATTCTATTCTGACTTTCAGACAAAAGCATGAGAATATTCTCGTCTTCAATATAAGCCGACTGTAGGTTCAGTATACTTGAAACTACTTGCAAATTATTCTTAACTCTGTGGTGCACCTCTTTGAGAAGTATTTCCTTTTCGTTAAGCGCAAGTTTAACTTTGCGTTCGTTAATCTCTCTCCTGGTTATGTCTTGAGAAAAGATAGCGATGCCGTTTGTTTTTCCTTCTGCGTTTTTAATCGGGTTATAGAATGTTTCGTAATAAGCGGTGGTGCCTTGTTCTTCTGCTGTAAAAACTTCATGGTATAGCTTGCCTTTAAAAACTTTCTCATAAATAACGGTAAACCGATCAATCCATTCGGGGTTAATGGTCTCGAAAACACTCATTCCAGGAACAACAGTTTTTCCATATCTCTGTTTTACCAACTTTTCAACGGCTTGATTAAACTCAATTATGTTATAATTCTTATCTATCGATAGTATTAAGTCTTCGGTGTTGTTTATGATTGCCGAAAGGCGTTGTTCTTTTTCTATAAGTTTGTTTCGTGATACGCGATTAGCTGTTACGTTTCTAAAAATACCCCTTGTTGATACCGGTATTCCTTCTTCGAATTTAACAGACACATTTCCTTCCGCAATAATTTCTTCACCTTCTTTTGTT
>Ga0315332_10000669_pt1 | contig 16514 bp, 13 predicted proteins | sample M110034915metaG_FD_203455 | JGI IMG/M metagenome (GOLD analysis project Ga0315332, IMG submission 203455) | Ammonia-oxidizing marine archaeal communities from Monterey Bay, California, United States - M1 100m 34915 | ecosystem: Environmental > Aquatic > Marine > Intertidal zone | place: USA...
AAGTGTCTTTAAATCCAGCATTAATGAAATTGTTTAAACCATCAATTTCTTCTTGCATGTATCCAGCAGATTTATTGTAGTTTGATTTAGGGTTTTTAAGATCAATTTCTTTATGTGCCACATTAAGATCGCCACATACAAACACTGGTTTTTTCAATTCTAATTCTTTCAAAAAGGATAAAAATTCTTTGTCCCAAGAAACTCTGTAATCAAGTCTTAAAAGCTGACCTCCGCTATTAGGAACATATACCGTTGTGAAATAAAAGTTTTCGAATTCTAAAGTCAATACTCTTCCTTCATTGTCAAACTCCTCAATTCCTATTCCATAAATAACATTTAGAGGCTTTGATTTTGATAATATTGCTGTTCCACTATATCCCTTTTTTTCTGCACTATTTGAGTATAAATTATATCCTTTTAAATCGGCAAGTGCTTCTTTAACTTGATCATCTTGTGCTTTTGTTTCTTGAAATCCTATAATATCAGGATTCATTTGATAAATAAGTTGATTAAGTCCTTTTTTTGCGACCGCTCTAATTCCATTTAAATTCCAAGAAATTAATTTCATATTGTAGTTATTATTTTTGTGAAAACGTTGTTCAAAAATAAATAGAAAAACGTAATTTATTTCATATTAAAAAGAACAAAAATTATTTTTTCTTTTAGTATATATTTGCACTTCAAAAATAGGATTAATGACTATACAAGAATATAACTTTAAAGGTAAAAGAGCATTGATTAGAGTTGATTTCAATGTTCCTATAGATAAAACAACAAACAATGTCTCTGATAACACTAGAATTAGATTAGCAATACCTACAATAAAAAAAGTTTTGAATGATGGTGGCAGTGTAGTTTTAATGTCTCATATGGGGAGACCAAACAATTGCCCTGAAGAAAAATTTTCGTTAAAACAAATTATTTCAAGTGTTAAAAATTGTTTAGGTATTCAAATTAAATTTGTTGATGATTGTATCTCTTCTGAAGCTTTTGAGTTGAGCTCAAATCTAAAAAGTGGAGAAGTACTTCTTTTAGAAAATTTAAGATTTCATCCAGGCGAGAAAAAAGGTGATAATCAATTTGCTGAAAAGCTTTCTAAACATGGAGATGTGTTTATTAATGATGCTTTTGGTACTGCCCATAGAGCTCATGCATCTACTACTATAATAGCCAATTTTTTTCCTAAATATAAAATGTTTGGCTTTTTAATAGAGAATGAGATTAAAAGTGTGGATAGAGTACTTAAAAGTCAATTAAAGCCTTTAACAGCAATAGTTGGTGGTGCAAAAGTATCTTCAAAGATTACTATAATTTCTAAATTGATTAATAAAGTTGATCATCTAATTATTGGTGGGGGTATGGCTTATACATTTGTAAAGGCTTTAGGTGGAAATGTTGGGGATTCATTGATAGAAGATAATCACATGGCAGATGCACTAGAGATTATAGATTTGGCAAAATCCAAAGGGGTTAAGCTTCATTTACCAACTGATACCATTATAGCAGATGAATTTTCGAATGATGCAAATGTTAAAGTAGCAGATATTACTAACATTCCTCATGGTTGGATGGGGTTAGATATTTCAGAAAATTCCATCAAAACTTTTGAAAATGTAATTCATTCTTCTAAATTAATTTTGTGGAACGGCCCCATGGGTGTTTTTGAGATGGATGCTTTTCAAAAAGGAACATCATCTATAGCTATTGCTGTTGCTGAAGCTACAAAAAATGGTGCCTTTTCATTAATCGGAGGAGGAGATAGTGTTGCAGCTATTAATAAATACAATCTTTCAGACCAGGTAAGTCATGTTTCTACTGGTGGGGGAGCAATGCTTGAATTTCTAGAAGGAAAGATTCTCCCAGGAATTGATGCGATATTAAATTGATTATAATTTATCTTTTGATAAAAACACCTTATATTCATATATAAAAAATAAATAATGCTCCAAATTAAATTAATTTTTAAAACAGTTTTTTTTTCTGTATTTACAATTCTGTTTTTAAATTCTTGTCAGAACAACAGTAAAAACAATTGGAAAGCAAATGTGATAAATTCCGTTGAGGGTGATGTTGCTGTTGTTGGTTCTATTGATATAATGAATATTCTTAACAAATCAGATATAATGAATTCTGAGTTTTTGCCTGAGGAATATAAAGGTATGATGAACATGTATGTTTTAAATACTTTAAAATCAGAAAATTTGGGATTTAAAATTGAAGGAAACAATCATGTTGTTGTTGTTGTTAATGAAACTGGAGAATTTGATTATGTTTTTTTTATGGCTGATGTTCTTGATGAAAAGAAAATGTCAAAAAATTTGAAATTTTTAATTGGAGGAAGTAAAGAAGTTAAAGATTACAATTATTTAACTACCAGTGAGGGTGTTGTAATAGCTTGGGATGAGAAAAATGTCATAGGATTACTCCAAACCCCAAAAAATAAAAAATCTACTAATTCAATTTCAATTTTAAGTAAGCTACTCGATTCAAGAGATGACAATTCAATAAAATCTTCTGAAGATTTAACTGATTTTTTGGAAAGAAAAGATGACATTAACGCGTTTGTTTACTCAGATGTGTATTCTAAAATGACTCTTTCTTTATCTGGAATGGGAAATGATAAATTTAATTCTCTTGATTTTAAAGATAGGAATGTTGTTTTTTCTGGTAATATTAATAATGGAAATATATTATTTGAAAGTTCTTTTGATTCACCTAATCAAGACAATGAATTAAGGCCATTTATGGAAAAACCAATTAATTCAGATTATTTAAATTACTTATCTAACAATGGTCAACTATTGGCTTTTTTTCTTGCAAACATAAATATTGAAGGTATTGTTAAGAGCCCTGAATTAATTCTACAATTTGGTCAAGTTTTTAAAGAGCTAGAAAAAAGTTTAAAGCAATTTGACCTTAATCTTGAAGATATAAGCAATACCATAACTGGAGAAATGTCATTTTCAATTTTAGATTTGAATACTAATTTCGATGCTAGTGCTGATATTTCAGATGCATTTGGATCTAATGATGATGATTTTTTTAATGATCTTTCTGAAGATGAATTTTATGAATTTTATGATAATTATGACAATCAAAATAGTGAGACAACTCCAAAAATGTTATTGTCTTTAGGTATTAAAAATAAGAATTCAATTGTAAATTTATTTAAGAAGTTTAATTATGAAGTTTCAGAAAATGTAATAGTTAATCTTGATAACCAAATTTCTTTTTTATTAAAAGATAAAACTCTTTTTATAGGATCTCCTGAGTCTTTATTAGTGCTGTTAAATGAAAACGGGAAACTAATTAAGTACAATCCCATAAATGAGATTGATACTCCCATTTATGGTTTTATAAATACAGATACTATGTTAATTCCCAATAATTTTAGAAATCAGATTGATGATGAGTTTGGTGCTGCATATATGAACTTGCTAAGCGAAATAAAATATGTTGAATTTAAATCAACTGTAAGTTCAGGAAGATTGGAAATAGTTATGGATAACAAACAAGAGAATGCACTTAAAGTTTTAGTTAATTCTATTCTTAAAAGTTTTTCTAACAATGTACCAATTGAATCATTTATTTAGATTTAGAATAATCTATTGCCGCTCTAACACTGCCGTGTTTAATTAATAGATCTTTTGCAGATTCACGATTTAAATCTGTTTCATCCAAAATCATTTTAATTCCTCTTTCTACGAGTTTATTGTTACTTAATTGCATGTCTACCATTTTATTTCCTTTAACACGACCTAATTGAATCATAAGAGTGGTTGAAATCATGTTTAAAATAAGTTTTTGAGCAGTACCAGATTTCATTCTTGTACTTCCAGTAACGAATTCGGGACCAACAATTGGAATTAGTGCATGTTTAGCTTCTATTGAAATTGGACTATCTGGGTTACATGTAATACAACCTGTAAGAATTCCATTTTTATTACACTGCTTAAGAGCTCCAATTACAAAAGGGGTGGTACCAGATGCTGCAATCCCTATTACGGAATCCAATTCAGAAATTTTATAGGATTGTAAATCTAACCAGCCTTGTTTTTCATCATCTTCAGCAAATTCAACAGCCTTTCTAATTGCACTATCTCCTCCTGCAATTAAACCAATTACCATGTCAAAAGGAACACCAAAAGTTGGCGGGCATTCACTTGCATCTAAAATGCCTAACCTTCCACTAGTTCCAGCTCCCATGTAGAAAAGACGACCTCCATTTTCCATTTTAGGAAGTATTTCTTCAATTAATAAGTTTATTTTAGGGATAATCTTATTGACAGCTAAAGCTACTTTTTCATCTTCTTTATTAATGAAAGTTAATAATTCAGAAGTGGTTTTCAGCTCTAAATCTTTATATAAAGACTCATTTTCAGTGATTTTTTTAAATGACATAAATAAATTTTAAACAATTAGGTAAGTGTTAATAAATTCATACTACAATAATTGTTAATAATCCTGCTTATTTGCTACTTTGTTAAAATATTTACAAACAACTATGAGTGAACTAAAACAGGGTGACAAATCTCCAAATTTTTCTGGGAATGATCAAAATGGAGAAAAAATTACGTTTTCTGATTACAGTGACAAAAAATTAATTTTGTTTTTTTACCCAAAGGACAATACACCTGGATGTACAAAAGAAGCATGTAATCTAAGAGACAATTATGAATTGCTATTAGATAAAGGATTTTCTATTATTGGAGTAAGTGCTGATGATGAAGCTAGACATAAAAAGTTTATAGATAAATTCAATCTTCCATTTCCTTTAATTGCTGATGTAGATAAAAAAATTATAACTGCTTTTGGTTGTTGGGGATTAAAGAAGTTCATGGGTAAAGAGTATAATGGAATTTTCAGAAAAACTTTTATCATTGACAAAGGCGTTATTATTAAAGTATTTGAAAAAGTTAAAACCAATGATCATACCAATCAAATTTTAAATGAATTGTGATTTCTATTTAATACGTAAATCGTTTACGTAGTTAACATTGCATATTTGTAAAAAACAAAATATTATGGCAGAAGTAAAACAAGAAAAATTAAAAGCATTACAGGCTACAATCGAAAGATTAGATAAATCATATGGAAAAGGAGCCGTTATGAGGTTAGGCGATGATGCAATTCAAGATTTAGATGTAATTCCAGGTGGTTCCTTGGCTTTAAATAGAGCTCTTGGTGTTGGCGGTTATCCTATGGGTAGAATTGTGGAGATATATGGCCCCGAAGCATCTGGTAAAACAACATTAGCAATACATGCAATAGCCGAGGCGCAAAAAAACGGTGGAATTGCAGCAATTATTGATGCAGAACACGCATTTGATTCACTATATGCTAAAAATTTAGGTGTGGATATTGAGAATTTATTGATTTCTCAACCAGATAACGGTGAACAAGCTTTAGAAATTGCTGATAATTTAATCCGATCAGGAGCATTAGACATTATTGTAATTGATTCAGTTGCTGCATTAACTCCAAAAGCTGAAATTGAAGGTGAAATGGGCGATAGTCAAATGGGTTTGCAAGCTAGGTTAATGTCTAAAGCACTTAGAAAATTAACAGGATCCATAAATAAAGCCAATACATGTTGTGTTTTCATCAATCAATTAAGAGAGAAGATTGGTGTTATGTTTGGAAATCCTGAAACAACTACAGGTGGTAATGCACTAAAATTCTACTCATCGGTAAGGGTTGATATTAGAAGGATAGGAGCCATTAAAAATGCAGATAAAATTATTGGTAACAGAACTCGAGTTAAAATTGTTAAGAATAAAGTTGCACCACCATTTCAACAAGCAGAATTTGAAATCATGTATGGAGAAGGTATTTCTAAGCTAGGTGAAATTGTTGATTTAGGAGTAGAGTACGAGATTTTAAAAAAATCTGGTTCTTGGTATTCTTATCAAGAAACGAAGTTAGGTCAAGGTAGAGATTCTGTAAAAGAAATTTTAAAAGATAACCCTGAGTTAATGGAAGAGCTTGAAACAAAAATTACAGCTGCTTTAACTAAATGATGTAGAATTACTTAATTCTGTATTAATCATTGATTATATTTATCCCACTAAATTTTAGTGGGATTTTTTTATGAAAAAATATATTACTTTTTGCTTTGCTTTATTGTTGATTTATTCTTGTAGTACCAACGATTCTATTGAAAATTTTGATACTGAAAATTCAATTGATTTAGAATCTGAAAGTGTGATAGATACTATTGATTTTAACTTTTTTGATAATGATAAATTGTCGACTATTGAAGATGAAATTATTTCTAAACCAGAAAGTCCAAATGTTTATTACAAGCGATCTATTTATTACAAACTAAGAAAAAAGTACACCCTAGCTTTAGAAGATATTAATCGTTCATTAAAATTAGCAACAGATGCGGCAGTGTTTAATTTTGAAAAAGCAGCTATATTATATGAATATGGTGTGTTTGTTATGGATGTATCTAAAATAGACGAGGCTGAAATTTATTTAAATCATACGCTTTCTTTAGATAAAGATTTTAAAAATGCAATTCTATTAAAATCAAAAATTTTACTTTATAAAAAGGAAACCGATCCTTCGATGAAATTAGTAAATGATGTGCTTAAATTAGATAAAACAAATGCCAATGCATATTTCACAAAAGGTATGATTTATCATTATTTAGGTAATAAATCTTTAGCAATTTCATCTTACCAAACAGCAATAGAAATGGATGCAGATTATTATGACGCATACATGAACTTAGGCCTGCTATTCAGTGAACAAAATGACAACAATGCCATTGAATATTATAATTCCGCTATAGATATTTTCCCTTCAAGCATTGAGGCTCATAGAAATAAAGGTTTATACTATCATTTCTCTGGAAGGTACAACAAAGCAAGAATCTCTTTTAGTAAAGTTGCTGAAATAGACTCAACATTTGAAGAAGCGTATTTTAATATCGGAAACACTTACATAGGTCTTTATAGTGATACAATGAGTGTTTTCTCTAAAGATACTACACTAAATCAAGCAATTTATTATTTTGAAAAAGCCATAGATATAAATCCTAATTATGTTCAAGCAATTTATAATTTAGGTCTTCAATATGAGTTTAAAGGAGAAAAAGCTAAGGCTAAGGAATTGTATTTACACGCAATTGAAATAGATAACAATTATGCTCCTGCTCTAAATGCAGTTAATGAGTTGTAGGCATTAATTCTGTCAATTGTTCTACTTTTAAAAAAGGTCCTCTTTTTACATTGGATAAAACGATGATAGATTGATGGTGGTCAATTACTTGAATGAAATAGGTTCTAAAACCTTTCCACCAACCTGTATGAAATACTATTTTCCCTTTTTTTTCAGAGTAAAGTAATCTAAAGCCATAGCCATAATTTTGTTTTTGTTTGAAAGTGTCATTGTAGTTGTAAATTGCTAATTCATATGTATTTTTTGAGAGAAGCGTGCCGTTTTTTAAAGCGATATTGAAATTAAATAAATCTTGAACGTTTGAATAAATGCCCTTATCTCCATAGCATCCGTTTAAGTAAATGTTGTCTTCTTTTCTGTAATTACCATTGTAACCAGAAACAGGTCGGTATAACTCACTAAAATTATCTCTTGTAAACAGGTGAGTGTGTTTCATCTTTGATGGAGTGAAAATATATTTATTTAAGTAGTCTTTGAAAGATAGCTTAGAAACTATTTCAACAATAGATGCTAACAGCAGGTAATTTGTGTTGCAGTAGTAGTGTTTTTTGTTTGGTGGATAATTTATTAAGGGCTTTATAGAATTTATTATTTCAATGACATTGTCATTATTAATGGTTTTATTCTTATCTGGCCATATTGAGTCAGGTGAATCACAAAAATGTGTGTATTGACTTAACCCAGATCTGTGACAAAGTAACTGATGAACATCTATCCCTTTGTAAGGAAAATTAGGAATAAACTTCTGAATGGTATCTTGTAAATTAAGTAATCCTTTTTCACAAAGCTGAAGAATAGCTACAGCGGTAAATGGTTTTGAAGCTGATGCCATTTGAAATGTGTTTTCTAGAGTTAAGCTATCTTTCTTTTTAGGATTTAAATAGCCATAGCTTTTTGAAATTACAACTCTATTATCTTGTGCGAAAAGTATGTTTCCGTTAAACAGTTGTTTATTTGCTTTACTGTTGAAGAATGAATCAATTTTATTTTTAATTGGTAAATCTAAACTGTCAAAATATTTAGTGCTATCGACTGTTTCAACTTCAATATTTGCATTGTTTGTAGCTGAATGGCTACAGCTTAAAAATTGAAAAGCAACAAATAGAAATAGTAAAATATTTTTCATAATCAATTGCGAAATTAAATGTTAACTAAATAATAGAATGACAAAGCGAATTGATTTATCAACAATTTGAAAATAAACTTTAATTAAATAAATATTGATTAGGAAAATGAAAGAAAAAATCAGTGAAAAATTAAATGCCTCCAAAAACAAATACTAGCTGACCAATTCCGGCCAACATTCCAAGAGCAGCTCCAACTAAAATTAATTTAAGCTCATCTTCTTGAAAAACAGGTCTTAAAAAGTTTACAAAATCTGAAGATGATAAAGCTTGCATTCTTGTTCTAAAAGTTGTTTCAAGATCCATTGCTTCTTCAGCATAGGGGAATACAGGTTGTACAGATTTTGGTATCTCTTGCACTGTTTTATCAATAACAATGTGTTTCATTTTCTCGTATTTTCTTTTCCCTGTCACCAGTTTAATTACAGGCTCAGAAACTCCAACAGCATCATCGATTGCTTTGTTTGCATGTGTTGCAACTAGATTAACGAATTTATCTTTAGTTGGTCCATTAATAATTGCAGCAAAAATTCTGTCAAAAGTGAAGATGTCGTGAGCCAACATGTAAGCATATTCTTTAGACACTTCATTTTGACGTTTAATAAAAAGACCTTGAAAATTCATGCCTAAAAACTTTATGGGTTTTATGGGCTGAAAAATTAGTTTTAATGCAAGCCAGTTGGTTGCGTAACCAACTAGTAAACCAAATAAAGGTAGTATCCAGAAATAGGGAAATAAATACCAAGTTATCATTTGTATTAATCCAAAAATAAAACCAAAATAGAGGCCAGATCTTTCAATAAACTTGAATTCTTCTTTACCACACTTTAAGAACATGTCGTTTAGCAATTCTTTATCTTGAGTTAAACGTTTGATTACCATTTCTTTAATGTCAAAAATATTTTCAATGTTGTTTTTAACATCAGTCATTATTTCTGTTACTATCTCAGGCATATCTTTTGATATTCTCATGTAGATAATTTTCTTTAAAGAATTAGGTATTTTATCCCAAACTTCTGGAGCTTGAATAGCCATTATTTCGTCCATAATTTCCTTAGAAATCCTATCAAACTCTGGTCTCATCTCTTTGGCAACAGCTTTTGGGTCTATTTGTTCAAAAAGTTCTTTTACACTTACTAGTTTAGACGTCCATAAATCAACTGATGTTGTAGACATTTTAACAGCCTTACTAGGTATTATTCCTTGCCAACCTAAGAATGGTTTAATTCCTTTAAATTCTATTGGGTAAAAAGTCATTTTTATAGCTAAAACATTTGTTGCCCAACCAACAAACGCACTAGTTATTGGAATAGATAAGTATAAAAATACCTCCTTGTATTCTAAAAGGAAATCTATCATTCTATTTAATTAATAATAATGTAAAGAAAAGTAAATTTATTATATTAGGACATAATTCAACATAAATGAATGTCAAATCTTTTTTATTAATTGTTTTAGTTTTCATTATTTCTTCTTCTTGTTATAAAATTCATCATAACTACATGATAAAAGGAGAATGGTATTTAGATGCTGTTGAAGTGGATGGAGGAACAACTAATCAAATGGGAGCTATACTTCCTAATTATGTAGATGGCTCTGGTGTTTATAAAGTATACATGCTTGAGAATGGTTTAGCAAGAGGTGAATATTATACAAATGATACCCTAAATTATTTCGTTACTGGTGAGTGGGAATTATTAGCTCATGACCAAATTTTTCTTAAAGCTGATCAATACATTGATGGTGTTTTTAAAATTGAACCTGTAAATTCAAAAAAGATGATACTAAGTACACAGAGTAACTTTGTTAGCTTTTTTAATATTGGTGAAATTAAATCGGTAATTCGAATTAGTAGGGGTGAGCCAGGAAACCAGAGTGATACTAGACCATAATTATTTCTTTAATTCAGCATTTGGAAAACTTAAATATTTAGGAGAAAACCATTTTGAACGTTAAGTGTAAAATACTTAAGGTTTATATACAATGAATTGAAATGGTGCTTGAGAATTAGAAGACATTTCAACTATTAAGTTCCCACTCATACTTGAAGTTGTAGCAAAAACCCCTGGTGACATTGTTGTAACATTAGTAATGAAATTAGACCAAAAATACGTTTGGCCTGTAATGTGTATTTCATACCTATTTAAAGAGGAATTATAGCTACAAGTGAAGTTACCTGTTCCTGAATTAATTATACCTGTGTTACCTATGTTTCCATATGCAATAGGCACAAGGTTGGCACTTCCAGTATTAACAGAGTTTATTTTTCCAGTACTATTAGAGATTGTAATTGTTCCATTTACATCTAATTTTGAACTAGGGATTGATGTTCCTATACCCACATGTCCAGAATTACTGTTGAAAATATCATTATTATTCACTAACCAATTCGAATTTAAAACATAAGGATTCGATAATAAACCAGTTCCAGAAATTGATATAGTGCTATTTTGAGTGTCAAAATAAGTGTTGGCATCAAATGTATTACTAATACCAGCTTCATTGTAATATATAAAAGTACCATTATTTAAATCTGCCATAGTAGAAAGGGTAGGATACATAACAGATTCAGCTTTTTTAGCTTGAAACGCATAAGGGACAGCTACTAATTGTTGTGTGCCTAAATCTTGAAACCCATTACCATCATTTATGTTTATTTTAACATTTAGAAAATAAACACCTGTTTCCCAGGCAATACCTCCAAAAATATTAGATGTTCCGTTAGCAGTTGGGTCACCAGACCCTATTAATAAAGTAAATAATCCACTATTATTTGTTGTTGCTTGATGATCTTCTTGAAATGATATTGTACCATTGGGAGAAGTCTCGATAATACTTATTTGAACTTCAATATCTTGTTGTGCTATAGGATTTCCATTTAAATCCGAAGCAATAGCTTGATAATTTATAAGCTTTGGATATGATTGAGCATTTATTGGTTGGATTCCGGCAATCAATAATATGAGTGTTAAAAGTTTAAAAAAGTTCATTATAGGTAGTTTTACAAAAAATGAAGCTTAGATTTATCTTACAATCTGAACCCATCCACTAGTTGAAATATTTTGTGAGTTTACTTCAATAACATAAAAGTAAGTTCCTTCACTAACTTGTACATTATTCTTATTGGTTCCATTCCATACAATGTCAAAGTTATTGTAATTAGAAAATTCTCTAATAATTTCTCCCCATCTATTAAAAATAACCACTTTATTTTCAGCGTATAAATCATTAATTGGTAATATCCAGGTGTCGTTTGTACCGTCACCATCTGGACTAAAAGCATTAGCTGGTGTTAGTTCTATTGTAACTGGGCTAATTGAGTAATTACTTTGTTCAAAACCTTGAGATAGAATAATAGAAGCTGATGAGTCAGTTTTTACTGCAACTTCTCCAACATTATCCATAACAATTAGAGAGCTTGTCTGATGAGATGAGCCATAAGAGCCAATAACCTGTCTAGACAGCACAATGTTTTGAGCATGACAATTAATTATCCAGAAGGAAATAATAAATAAAATAGTTTTTTGTCTGATTGACATATTTTTATATTAATTATTCATTAGTTTAATTTTTTTCTACTTATGAAGTTACAAAATTATGATATTATTATAAATTCATTCCTATATAAAGCGTTGCAAAAAGTGCCATTCTTTTTTATTTGCTTTTATTCTATTCCTAAATGCTTCTTAATCTTATCTAATTCAGATTTTAGTTCTGCATTTTCTAATTTTAATTTTTCAATTTGTTGTTGTTGCTCTTTTGTTGCCTCAACAAGAACAGATGAAAATTTTTCATAAGCAACTGCTTTTTTTCCTTCCTCATCCGTTTTTACCAAATCTGGAAGAATTTTCTCTACATCTTGTGCTATAAATCCAGTTTGTTGTTTATCAGAAAACTTCATATCTGGATATTCTTCTTTTTTCCAATCATAAGTAACTCCTTGTAATTGTAAAATTTTATCTAAACTATTAGTAAGAGGTTTGATGTTTTTCTTCCATCTTCTATCAGATCCAAGCCAATTTCCTCCTACACTCCATGCATCACCGTAAATATATAACGTATATGTAAATGCGTGATTACCATTTATATTTAACCTACTATCTAAAACATTTGCCTCATCACCTACTGAATATATTCCATAATCCGTTCCAGATGAAGTTCCAAAGTTAGTTAATCCTTGGTCTATATAAACTCCATATGTATTACCTGATGTTTTATTATTATCTATTCTAACCCCATAAGAATTACCTAAAGTAACAATATCTACTGCTGCTGCTACAGAACTGGTTCCAACTCCGACACTTCCTTCAACAAGTAATCCATTTAATGGCGCTACATTAGTGCCAGAATAAGTTGACCCTATTGCAACTCCTCCCTCAACATCCAAACTATTCTGTGGTGTTGTCGTACCAATTCCTAAATCTCCAGAGTTAGTCAAAGTCATACCATTTACACCATTAAACCATTTTAATTTATTCCCATCTGCTGCGTCTAAATAGGAATATGCAACTGGACTACCATTAATACCGTAGCTGTAAAAAGGTTTGCCAGATGAACTATTTACATTGGCGCTGATACCACCAAATCCAGAGTTGTCATTGTCATTTACAACAAAATTTGCTGCTCCTATTTGAGAAGTAGTATTTACACTTACAAAACCATCATCTCTAACATTGAATAAATCAGTTCCAGCTGTATTGGTTATAGTCATTGAATTTGAAGAAGAGCTGTTTCCACTGCTAGAAATGTCTAATTTACTCGAAGGTGATGTTGTACCAATGCCAATATTACCACCTTTACTTACTAAAGTAGTCTGGCCACTTTCAGTCCAATATAAATAATCACCTGAAATAGAATAGCCCATAGTTCCAGACCAATTCCCATTATCATAAAAATCTACTGCTGCTTTATTAACACCACCGTCTATTTCTAAATTAGCTAAACCATTTGCACTTTCTATTCTTGCTTGAGCATTTGATGCTGAATAAATATGAAGTTTTTTAGTTGGTGATGAAGTTCCAATACCAACGTTGCCATTGCCAGATATTCTCATTCTTTCATTTGAACTTGTTTCAAAACTTATCTTATGATTTCCAGATGCTTCTAAATTTATACCACCCTGATCGTCACCTCTTATTTCATATCCTTCGGTAGTATTTTTGTATGTAAAATGTAATCCACCTCCAACTAAACCACTACCTTCAAGTTCTAAAAGAGGTGAGCCAGCACTTGTAACAATGTTTAATTTTGAAGTAGGACTCGTTGTTCCAATTCCAATATTTCCAGTATTAGCATTATACATATGAGTTCCATTTAATGTCCAATCCCCATCATCTGCTGTGGAAATAGTCGAAGGATCTACCCATGATGCTGCTCCTAATGCAGTTGTTTGTAAAATATAACCATTTTGAGGGCCACCACCACTATAATTTAATTGGCCTTGAATTGATGTAACAGCTCCAGAAAGAACAGTATTTCCTGAAAGTGTAGCTAATCCAGTAATATTTGTTGCTCCACTCAGATTGTTAGTTCCAATTAGTGATGTTACTCCATTTACAGATAAGTCATTTGAGATGTTAATATCCATTGCGGAAATTAGAGCAGTTGATTTTATATTACCAATAACTTCAAATTTTGTTGAAGGACTCGTTGTTCCAATTCCAATATTTCCAGTATTAGCATTGTACATATCAGTTCCATTTAATGTCCAATCGTTTATTACGGGATTTATTGTACTAGGATCTACCCAATCAGCATTGCCATTTGCATCAGATTGTAGAATGTATCCATTTTGTTGATTTCCATTTGAATATTGTAAGTCTCCATCAATAAATATATCTGTTTCATTAATATTTCCAGCTCCATCATCATTACCATGGAAATAAATGTTATCGGCACCAATTATAATTTCACTTGAGTTATTTGTTGGGTCAGATTCCAAACCAATTTTTATTTCATCAGTACCTAGTTTAATAGATTTAGAATTTCCATTTATTTTCATCCCAAGTTCTGGGGAACCAGATCCGTTATTTGGTGTTCCAACTCCAAAAAAAGATGTTGTATCACCATCTGTTGGTCTATAATTACCTCCAACATATGCGATGTTTTCACCTTGATACCTTGACATGAAAACACCACCACCTTCACCTGTGTTTGTAGTGTTTGTTGTAATTGTACTGTAGTTTTGTGATGTTTCAAATAATGCAACATTTTTAACTGCTGGTGTTGAATTATCTACAACATGAAGTTTAAATGTAGGATTGGTAGTTCCAATACCAACATCTTCATTTTCATTATAAATAACACCTGATCCAACCTCCCAATCGGAATCGTTTAGTTGATCTTTATAAACAAGAGTATTAGTTAAAGCATCATAAACTAAAAACTGATCTGAAGTTGGTGCAGTAGAGGAAACACTTGTTCCGTTAATCTTTGAAACAGTAGGGTCGGGGTATGTACCGCTTAAATCACCTCCAGCAGTTGTTGAAGTTGTAATGTCATCATTAGCATCTGAATCCCAATCAGTAAATGTTGCAGTTGTTGAGCTACCATTGTCAATGTCTATGGTTAAGGAATTTCCTGATAAAGTTGCACCAGTAAGGTTTTGACTGTCTGTTCCTGTTAGAGAAGATAAATCTGCAGTTTGAGTACCACCACCATCTGTTATTTCAAGGTTAGTACCATTAAGAGTAGCTCCAGTATTGTACTCATTTGTTGGATCGTTATCTGCATCATCCACACCATCCTGAAGTGGACTAAGGTCAACAGTAGTGGAATTTCCATTTTGAATGTCAATAGTAAGGTTAGTTCCACTTAAATTAGCACCAGTAAGGTTTTGACTGTCAGTTCCTGTTAGAGAAGATAAATCTGCTGATTGAGTACCACCACCATCTGTTATTTCAAGGTTAGTACCATTAAGAGTAGCTCCTGTATTGTATTCATTACCAACAACATTATCGTCATCACCGGTATTGGATATTGTACCACCAGTAATGTCGATTCCTGTACCAGCATTATATGTGCTATTAGGTATTATAACGGTATCACCTGTAATGCTAAGAATAAGAGAGTTTCCTGAAACAGATAAGGTTTGAAGTTCATTTGATGCGTTGTTATCAGCATCATCCACACCATCTTGTAATGATGATAAATCTATAGATGTTGGATTTCCATTTTCTATTTCTAATGTAAGGTTAGTACCGTTTAGGGTAGGTGTTAATAAGTTTTGGTCATCAGAGCTACCTAATGTACTTAGGTCTGTAATTATGGTGCCACCTGCATCTGTTATTTCTAAATCTGTCCCGTTTAAAACTACAGTATTATTTAGTTCATTAGTTGAGTCTGCATCAGCATCATTTATTTGGTCGTTAATTACATTATCTGCTGTTCTAGAATGAAATGCATAAGGAACAGTAACCAATTGTTGGGTTCCTAAATCCTCATAACCCTGTCCTACATCAACTTGAACATTTAAAAAATGTGTACTTGCTTTCCAATTTATATCACTTGCGGAATTAGCAGATCCATTGTTTGTAGAAGAACCGGTACCAATTGTTAAACTAAAAAGTCCGTAATCATTGGTGGTTAAATTATGTATTTCTTCCCAAATTAATTGGCCGCTGGCAGATGAGGAGAGTAAACTAATTTTAACATCAATAGACTCATTGCTATAAGTTTCGCCATTTACGCTGTGAGCTACAGCTTGGTAATTGATTTTATTTGGAACATTATTTTGAGCAGTTAATTGTATAAACGATACAGTTAAAAGAAAAAATAAAAGATTTCTGAAAGTTTTGAATGATAATTTATGAGTCATTACTTTTTTTATTATAAATATAGTTAACCTTATTACATTAAACAAGACGTAAATCAATTATAAAAGGATGTCTGGTCACAATCTTTGAAGAGGTGTTTTTACTCCATCAACACAACTGTAACACCACAATTTGTCTTTGAAAATAGAAGATTTAAAAATAGATTTGTTAAGTAGCATTCTTACACATTCTTGAACACCTTCAATAATTGATGGATGAGGGTGAACTAACTCTGCTAATTCATGAATTCCTTTATTCATGTTAATTAAAAGCGCAACAGCTTGTATGGCACTAGATGCGTGCTCACCAACAGCTCTCATTCCCAAAATTTTCATTTCTTTATCGTTAGATACAATAATTTTGAAAAACCCTTCGGTTTTCCTCATTG
>Ga0315332_10000670_pt1 | contig 16511 bp, 16 predicted proteins | sample M110034915metaG_FD_203455 | JGI IMG/M metagenome (GOLD analysis project Ga0315332, IMG submission 203455) | Ammonia-oxidizing marine archaeal communities from Monterey Bay, California, United States - M1 100m 34915 | ecosystem: Environmental > Aquatic > Marine > Intertidal zone | place: USA...
TTACACTTTGCTTAGTATAATTAGTGTATGTTTTCACTTTTCAACCAATTAGTATATAATTTCTTATATTTTTCATGTTGATAATTTGTACTTGAAAAATTATGATATCCTGAATATGCTGGTTGGGCACACATAAATATAAAATCATGTTGCTCATAATTTAATACCGCATCAATAACTCTTGAATCTGGAATGCATATGGGGCCTGGAGGAAGGCCTTTAAACTTGTATGTATTGTAAGGAGAATTAACTTCTAAATGTCTATAATACAATCTTCTTAAACCTGGCATGTCTAAAGCAAATTTCACTGTGGGATCTGCTTGAAGTTTCATGTCTTTATTTATTCTATTTAAGTAAAGACCAGCAATTTTTGAATGCTCATCGTACTTTAAGCTTTGTTCACATTGTACAATTGAAGCTAAAATTGACACTTCCGATTGGGTTAAATTAATCGAGTCGGCTTTTAACTTTCTGTCTTCATTCCAAAACTTTTTATACTCTTTAGCCATAAATGAAACAAATTCTATAGAATTATAATTGGAATAAATTTCATACGTGTTTGGAATGAACATACAAGGAAATTGATCTAAATTAAAGCCGTAACTTGATGAAACATTTAAATCTGTTAATACTGAAAGTAATTCTGTAGAATCATCCTCAATAAAACGGCTAACAAAATTTGCTAAATCTTCTAATTTTCTGAATGTAGGAATAGTTATTGAAATTATTTTCTGATTCCGCATTAAATACAATTGGTTAACTAATTCATTATTCAGCCATTCTCTTTTAATAGTTATTTTACCTTTTGTTAATGTTGAATGGGAATACCCTTTTTTATAATTAACTAATAAATTAAAAGCATCATCATCTTTAATAATTCCTTCCTGTTTCAAATATTCACCTAAATCTTTAAAAAGAATATCATTATCAATTTCTAATGATATTTCACTGCCTTTAAAATCTAAATTATCTAAATTTTTAGCTTTAAACAGGTTGTAATAAGGAAAGCCAAAATAAATTAGTCCTACAATAATTAAGAAGGCAATTAGGAGAGAACTCTTTTTCAATCTAAACGAATTAATTGATAATCTTTGTAATGATAGATGTATACACCTTTATTTTCGTAACCACTCTTAGTATCAACTTGAAACACATTGGATTTAAAATAATACCCTTGGTGATAGGAATCTAAAGATTTATAATATTCCGAAATATTACCTTCATATAACATTAAACCTTTTAATGAATTGTAGGCAATGTCAAAACCTATAAATGAAAACTTATCCGGTTCAAAGCTATACTTTTCTCTATAGTCATTAATGAAATCAATTGTTTTGCTACTTGAGTAATCTATTTTACCACTTAAAGGAAGGTGTAAATTAAAACTGTTTTTATACTTTTCATCAATGGTTTGCATTTCTTTCCATTCTTCCATTCCATAAATCGTAAACTGATACTTTCTAAATTCATAAGTATTAATTAAACCGCTTAATCTTGTCATAAAATTACTTACAAAACCCATATTAGATGATGGTACAATTATAATGTTCTCAACATTTGGTTTCAAATATTTCTTAAGCTGATTTAAGTTGCTAGAACTGTTCAAATAAATAGATCGTAACGAATCTAAATTCCCTGTCAAATTACTGTTATAATATGACTTGAAAGCCTTAGAATATGAGATGTCTTTTTTTAATTTAGAATTAACCACCATTACTCTATTTATCTCTTCTGGCTGTGTTAAATTGTATTTAGCCATCTGTTTCATCATTGTTTGTTTTGATGGGTTTAATCTTGTAACAAAAGTATTGTTAAATAATGCTTGGTTGGGAATTGGAACAGGACAAATGACATGAATTTTTTTTGCCTTACAAAAATCTGTTACCTTCTTTATGTTTCGAAGGTAAATTGGGCCTATTACTAAATTCGAATTTAGAAAATTAGAATCAGCAAAGACCTTGTTGATAGTGGATGTATCATTTTCAGAATCGAATAAAGACAACTTAACTCTTAATCCAGCATTACGTAGAGAGTCTATTGCCAAAAGTATACCATTATAAAAGTGAATACTTTGAACAGAATTAACATGAATTTCACAATCTTCCAAGGGAGGACAATTTCGCTGAATAGTATCATTTTCATCTAACATAAATGGTAACATTAGTGAAACATGAAAAATAGAATCAATAGGATAGTTAGAAATACTCTGAATATGGTCTATTGTATCTATTATTAATTCATTCTCATCACAATCAATCTTCTTTACAGAGATTCTAATTTCTCCCCCTTTTTTTAATCCATTAATTAAGCCATTATTCACTTCTTTTATTGAAGGAATTGACACATTATAGACTTTTGAAATTGAATACAAAGTTTCTTTTTTCTTTACCTTGTGAATAAAAATACTATCACATGGCCCACCAAGAGGATTTACTGGGTTTTTAACAATTGGTTTTACTGCATTAGTCGTATCTTTTGTAGGTGATGGAATAATTAAGCTTTGCCCAATTTGAAGCGGTTCGTTATTTAACCCATTTACTTTTTTCAAATTATCAATAGAAATACTATAAACATTTGAAATAGACCAATATGTTTCACCTTCTCGAACTAGGTGTTTTTTGCTTAAAGAATCTAAATAAGTAACTGTATCAGGTACAATAGAAATAGATTCAATTTTAAATGGAACTTTCAACTTTTGTTCAAGCTGAAGACCTTTAGATGCTTCTGGGTTGAGCTCAAAAAAAACATTTAAATCAAGATTGTATTTTTTTGAAATACCAAATGCTGTTTCCCCTTTTTTTACAATGTGAATTAAAAATTTCTGACCATTTTCATTTACATAAGTTGATTCATCATTTTGAGAATAATATTCTAATGAATTCGCTAATAAAAATATGAAAACTAAAATTCTATACATTTTTCTGTTATTCCCATTCAATTGTTGCAGGTGGTTTTGAGCTTATATCATAAGTAACTCTATTTATGCCTTTAACTTTATTTATTATCTCATTTGAGATTTTAGCAAGAAATTCATAGGGAAGATGACACCAATCTGCTGTCATTCCATCTGTTGATGTTACAGCTCTTAATGCTACTGCGTTTTCATATGTTCTTTCATCACCCATAACTCCGACAGATTGAACAGGTAACAAAATTGAGCCTGCTTGCCAAACATCATCGTAAAGGCCGTCATTTTTTAGACCTTCAATGAAGATATAATCTACTTCTTGCAAAATCTGTACCTTTTCTTCTGTAACGTCTCCTAATATACGAATTCCTAAGCCAGGTCCTGGAAATGGATGTCTTGACAAAATATTTTTTGAGATTTCTAATGAACTACCAACTCTTCTTACTTCATCTTTAAATAATGCTCTTAATGGTTCTACTACTTCAAGCTTCATGTAATCTGGTAATCCACCTACATTGTGATGAGATTTGATAGTTGCTGAAGGACCTTTTACTGAAATTGATTCAATAACATCTGGATAAATTGTTCCTTGAGCCAACCATTTTGCGCCAGAGACTCTATTGGACTCCTGATCAAAAACATCAATAAAAACATGTCCAATTGCCTTTCTTTTTTCTTCAGGATCTTTGAGTCCTTTTAATGCAGCATAAAATTTAGTTTTTGCATCTACACCTTTTACGTTTAAACCTAAGCTTTCATAACTCTTTAAAACTTCTTCAAATTCATTTTTCCTAAGAAGACCATTGTCCACAAAAATACAATTCAGCTGAGATCCAATTGCTTTGTGTAACAAAATTGCGGCAACACTTGAATCAACTCCTCCGGATAATCCAAGTATTACTTTATCATCTCCTATTTTATCTTTTAATTCTTTAACAGTTGTTTCTACAAATGAATCTGGTGTCCAATTTTGCTCAGACTGGCATATTTTCACAACAAAGTTATTTATGATTAAATGCCCTTGAGTTGAGTGAAAAACTTCTGGATGAAATTGAATACCATAAATATTTTCACCTTCAATTTCAAAACCAGCATTAGTTACATCATTTGTACTACAAATGTTTTTAAATCTTTTAGGAAGGCTATTTATTGTGTCACCATGAGACATCCATACTTGACTATCCAAAGAAACCCCCTTCATTAATACAGATTGCTCATCAACGCTTATTAAGTTGGCTCTTCCATATTCTCTAGTTTTTGAAGCTTTAACAGTTCCTCCATTAGAGTTTACAAGGAATTGAGCACCATAACAAATTCCCAACAGAGGAATATTGCCTAAATATTCAGACAAATCTGGATTTGGTGAGTCAGCATCATTTACACTAAAAGGGCTTCCAGAAAGAATAACACCAACAACCTGATTTTCTAAACTAGGTAGATTATTATAGGGATGAATTTCACAGTAAACATTCAATTCTCTTACTCTTCTTGCTATCAATTGAGTAAATTGAGAACCAAAGTCAATTATTAAAATCATTTTTTGCATATGCAAAGCTAAAAAACCCAACAAAGAATAATCATTTTAACAAAAAAAAAATCCATATATATTTGTTAGTATTTAATTTTAAAAATTGAGCAATAAAAATCTAATAGTTATAGTTGGACCAACTGCAATTGGTAAAACAAGTCTTTCAATTGAATTAGCCAAAGAATTAAAGTGTGAAATTATTTCAGCTGATAGTAGACAATTTTACAGAGAAATTTCAATAGGAACTGCAAAACCAACAAAAAATGAGTTAATTCAAGTTAATCATCATTTCATTAATAATTTAAGTATTCATGATGAATATTCTGCTGGCAAATTTGAATTAGATGCTCTTAAATGCTTAGAATTTCTTTTTAAAAAATCTGATTATGCAATTCTTGTTGGAGGATCTGGAATGTATATAGATGCTGTATGTAAGGGAATAGATTTAATTCCCTCAGACAATAAAATAAGAGAAATTTTAAATCTTGAATTTACAGAAGGTGGAATAATCCCACTTCAAAACGAATTAAAGGAAAAAGATCCTGTTCATTTTAATGAAATGGATATTAAAAACCCTCAACGATTAATTCGTGCATTGGAAGTTTGTAGGTCTACAGGAAAAACATATTCTAGCTTTAGAAAAAATAAAGCTAAAAAAAGAGATTTTAATATTAATAAAATAGGCCTTTATGCAGACAAAGAAATAATTCACAATAGAATCAACCAAAGAGTTGATCAAATGATACTAGATGGTTGGCTTAATGAAATTAATGAAAACATCAAAAATTCCAATTTAAATGCCTTAAATACAGTAGGTTATAAAGAGTTATTTAGATTTAAAAATAATGAGATTTCGTTAGTAAATGCAATTAAAGAAATTAAGAAAAACACAAGAAAGTTTGCTAAAAGACAAATAACATGGTTTAAAAAAGATGAAGAAATTAAGTGGTTTAATTTATCGGAAGCTGATAAAATATTGAAATCAGTTAAAAGTCAATCTAATTTTATCGAATAGTATTTTATAAACCACAATCACCTGTTAAACACTTAGATATATACAAAACCATTCCTTCTAAAGTAAATTCATTAGAACCTACATTTTCAAAATGTATTGTCACATATGTACCATTTCCACCTTCAATTATATTTCCTGTAGTAAATGATTCTATAAAAGATGTAAAACCATTTGGATTTATTGAACTTCTTAACATAGGAATGTTCGATGCTGTAGAATTTTCATAAACATCAACCATATCACAAGGGTTGGCATCAAAATCTACTTTATATCCAGAAACGTAATAACCTTGTGGAATCATTATACTTGCATAAGCATCTGTACCTCCATATACTCTTATGGTATTTCCTCTAGATGAACCAGAAGAGCCTGTATTCATACTCCAATTACCTGTTCCAGTAGATGCTCTTAAATCAGATGGCATTACATGTATTCTATCTGAATAACCTTTCCATCCAGTTCTAACAGTACCCTCTACGTCTAAAGGAGTTATGGGAGCTATTGTGCCAATACCTACATTGCCTGTACTATTTTGTAAAACCATGACATCACTACCATCGTCCCTGAAAATCAAATCATCAGCCCCATTCATATATTGATACCAATCTTGTCCAGCAGTAACAAAACTGGTAAACTTAATTCCATCAGAAATAGATGATCCATCTTGTTGGATATGTAATTTAGCTCCAGGTGAATTTGTTCCAAACCCAACATAATCTCCACTTTGCAAACCTAAACCTACACTTCTATTTCCATTAAACGAGGCAAATGCATTTCCTGTTGTTTGAATTCTTAAATTATGTGAAGTGTTATTTAAATTTATATAAGAATTATATGTCGCATCATCTAAAGAGAATAGGATTCTGCCGCCATTTAAATGTAATTCTGCAATAGGCAATGCTGTACCTATGCCCACATTGTCTGTAGTATTGTATATTACTCCTGACCCTGTTGTCCAATCATTATCATCTTGAATAGGGCTTAAATCAACAGTTGTTGAAGTACCATTTTGAATGTCAATAGTGAGGTTAGTGCCATTTAAATTAGCACCAGTAAGGTCTTGACTATCTGTGCCTGTTAATGAAGATAAATCTGCAGTTTGAGTACCACCACCATCAGTTATTTCAAGGTTAGTGCCGTTAAGAGTAGCTCCTGTATTGTACTCATTAGCAGGATCATTATCGGCATCATCTACTTGGTCATTAATTACGTCTTCAGCAGTTTTTGAATGAAGTGCATAAGGGACACTCATCATTTGTGTTGTGCTTACATCATCATAGTTTGTTCCAGCATTAGGATCGACTTCCACTTTAATGTAATAAGGACCACTACTCCAATCTATTAAAGCTAAATCATCAGTTGTAGTTCCTGATCCAATTAACAATGTTACTAACCCATAACCATTAGTATTGGTAGTATGGGTTTCTGAATAGACTGAAGAACCTGTTATTGACCCTTGAAGAATATTAAACCTTACGCTTATTGTTTGATTAGTTAATGAATGGCCACTATTATCACGAACAATACATTGATAGTTAAATCCCTCAGGCGATTGACCATATGAATTTAAGGAAAATAGTGCAAGTGTAAATATGGTAGATAGTATTTTTTTTAGCATAATTAATGGGATTTTTGGATTTTAAATGTTTTTAGAATTTCATTTTCTTGATTAATAAATGTTAACAAATATGTTCCAGTAGAATAGTTGTTAAAAGGGAGTGATAATTCGTTAGAAATCATTAGCTGTTCTAGAATTAATTTCCCATTGAAATCCACAAGATTTATTTTGCAACCAACTAGTTGTTCATTTGAAGATATATTCAAAAAATCTATTGCAGGATTAGGGTATATGTTTATGTTATAAGCTGGTGACTGGTTTTCAATTAATGTTATAAGAAGATTGGGTTGATGAAAGCCTTGAGTATAATCTATTCCTGTTTCAACAACAAGCTCCCCCATTGTCCAAGAAATTTCATATCCATTTGAAATAATTCCAGTATTACCAGCTGAAGAGTTAATAAATTGATCAGAACTTGTTTGGCTAATTATATTAATGGATAAACTTATTAATAATATTGATTTTATTAATCTTAACATCTTACTTGTAATTTAATAATCGAAAATCCTAAATATACAGAATATTATTTTAAAATATAGTGTTTTATGTGTGTATAATGAAATATAAAATCACACATAAGAAGAAAGACAAATAATTATAAAACAAAATTTAATTTATTTCATTATCCAAGAACAAATTATAGATGATCCCATTCGCCAAACCAACTTTAGGAACAATAATCTGTTCTGCTTTAAATGAATTCATTACTTCTGTATATATATCACCTGAGGGAACAATCACATCTGCCCTGTCTGGCTTAAGACCTAAGATTTTAATTCTGTCTTCATAATCATAAGAGCTAATTAGGGTTAAAACTTTTTTAAGCGCTATAATGCTTAGAGGTTTTCCAATAGAATTATTACTTAGATTATATATCTTAGTAATACTGCCGCCCGTGCCTATGGCAGTGAATTTTTCATTTAAAACATTTTGCTTTTCTACCCATTTATTAATCGATGGCCAAATTTTGTTGCTCACTTTGTTTTTTAATAACCTTACAGAACCTATTTTAAAAGATTTAGAAGCAATTCTTTTATTGTTTTTTATTATTGAAAGCTCTGTGCTTCCACCTCCTACATCAATGTAGATGTAATTATGTTTTGGATTTAATTTTGTTAAATGGAAATTAGAAAAAATAATATCTGCTTCCTCTTTACCAGAAATTATTTCAAGATTAACTCCTGTTTTTAATTGTATATGTTTTTTTATTTCTAATGAATTTTCAGCTTCCCTCATTGCACTTGTAGCACAAGCTCTAAAAAAATCAACTTCATTAATTTCCATTATGAGCTTAAATGCATTTAATGCTTTAGTTAGTTTACTTAAATTCTTTAAAGAAATAGTTTTCTCCACAAAAACATCATCACCTAACCTAATGGGTACTCTTGTTAAGCCAATTTTTTTAAAATAAAAATCATTATTTGAAATGATTTTAGATTCTAAAATTAAAAGTCTAACAGCGTTTGAACCTATGTCTATAGCTGCATATTTCATATTGTAAATTTATAAATGAAAGATATGAATTAATTAAATGATTAATCTGCTTTGATTTCCAATTGGCTTAATTTTCAAATTCTTCTATTTCTTTAAATAAATCTGATAATTTTGCAATAAAATAGTCTATGAATAATTGGGGAGAATTTGCAATACCTACATTAGAAAATTGGGAGAGTAAAATACTTAAAGATTTAAAAACAAACTCACTAGAAAGCATTTATTGGAATAGTTCTATAGGAGAAATTAACCCTGCAATTAATTCTGTTAAAGAAATAAATCAAATAAATCCTACTTCTCAATTAAAAATTAATTCTGAATTTGATTTAAGTAATGAAAATATCAATGAGCAAATTTTATTTGCATTAAAATGTGGTATTGATTCCATCATTTTCAAAGGATCTCCTAGCTCATCATCTCTTAATGGAGTGATGCATGAAATAATCGAAAATCACATTTTATTATCCAACGAAAAAACAACTAACAACTACAAAGAGTGGTCAAATTGGCTAAATTCTAACGATAAAAAAATTGAAGGAACATTTAGGTACGACCCATTATATAAATTTATTTCTCAAGGTGTTTGGAATGAATCTAAAACTGAAGACTTTAAAAATTGGCAATTATTTTATAATTCATCCGATCATGAATCTTTAAAAGTTATTTATATTAATGGTTCTATTTATGCAAATGCTTTAGCTAATCCAATTCAAGAAGTTGCATATATTGGAGCGCATTTAAATGAATATTTTGAAAAAATTGAAAATTCAAAAAAAGAACATAAAATAATTCTTAAAGTTGCAATTGGTACTGAATATTTTATTGAAATAGCTAAACTTAGAGCTTTAAGAACGCTAGTGCAATCAATAGCTTTGCATCGTAATATTTCTATAAAAATATCAATCGAAACTGTAGAGAAAAGCACAAGTATTTCACCAACTAATAAAGAATTAAATTTATTGCGATCTACTACCTGTTCAATGGCGTCAATAATTGGCGGATCAGACAGTATTTCCATTAATAAAGATTTAATTAACGCTGCTAATTATAAAAAAATCTTTAGGCATTACGCTAATATTCCTATTGTTCTAAAGGAAGAATCTAATATATCCAAAGTCAATGATCCATCTAGAGGATCTTACTCAATTGAAAATTTAACCTCAATAATTAAAAATAACAGCTGGGAATTATTTAAACAAATTGAAGAAAATGGTGGGTGGATAAATTATTTAGAAAAGCAAATTCCTCAAAAGCAATGCAAAAAAAATGCAGCTTTATTTATAAGTAAACTAATAAATAAGGATTCTGTTATTGTTGGTTTCAACAAGTATAACCTTAATAATGATTTATTAAAACCCAATCCAATTGAACAAACTAACTCATTTACAACATTAAAATTAGAAATGCTGCTATGAAAAGAGTTGATTTTAAAAATGCAAAGCTTTCAACGTTAAATGATAATCAGGAAAATACTTCTGAATGGAATAGCGCAGAAAGTATTCCGATTAAAAGTCAGTACAGCTTAAAAGATTTAAAGCATGTAAACCATCTTAGTTTTGTTGCTGGAATTCCTCCATTTTTAAGAGGACCCTACTCCACTATGCATGTTACAAGACCCTGGACCATTAGGCAATATGCTGGGTTCAGTACTGCTGAAGATTCAAATGCATTTTATAAAAAAAATTTAGCTGCTGGTCAGAAGGGACTTTCTGTTGCCTTTGACTTGGCAACTCATCGTGGATACGATTCAGATCATCAACGAGTTGAAGGAGATGTAGGTAAAGCTGGAGTTGCTATTGACACTGTCGAAGACATGAAAATATTATTTAATGATATTCCGTTAGATAAAATGTCTGTATCGATGACTATGAATGGTGCTGTCATTCCCATTATGGCTTTTTATATAGTTGCAGCTATTGAACAAGGAGTTAAACCAGATATGCTTACAGGAACTATTCAAAATGATATTTTGAAAGAATTTATGGTGAGAAATACATACATATATCCTCCAAAAGATAGTATTAGAATTATTGCAGATATTTTCAAGTATACATCTAAACATATGCCGAAATTTAATTCTATTAGTATTTCTGGATACCACATGCATGAAGCTGGTGCTAGTGCTGATATTGAATTAGCATACACTCTTGCTGATGGCTTAGAATATGTAAAAACAGGGTTAAAAGCAGGGTTGAAAATTGATGATTTCGCCCCTAGATTATCTTTTTTCTGGGGGATTGGAATGAATCATTTTATGGAGATTGCCAAAATGAGAGCCGCAAGATTACTTTGGGCTAAATTGATTAAACAATTTAATCCTGAAAACCCTAAATCAATGGCACTTAGAACGCATTGCCAAACTTCTGGATGGAGTTTGACAGAACAAGATCCATATAATAATGTTGCTAGAACTTGCTTAGAAGCAATGTCTGCAGTTCAAGGAGGTACACAATCGCTTCATACAAACTCTTTAGATGAGGCAATTGCTTTACCTTCTGAGCATTCAGCTAGAATTGCAAGAAACACACAATTATATATTCAAGAAGAAACCCAAGTAACAAAATTAATTGACCCATGGGCAGGATCATATTATGTCGAAAAGCTGACAGCAGATTTGGTTTCAAGAGCATGGGAATTAATAAAAGAAGTAGAAGATTTAGGAGGCATGGCCAAAGCTATAGAAACTGGACTTCCTAAAATGCGTATTGAAGAAGCCGCAGCAAAACGACAAGCTAAAATCGATGTTGGTGATGAAGTAATAGTTGGCGTAAATGCTTATCAGGCTGATGATAATGAAGAAGTAGAAACACTTGAAATTGACAATGAAATTGTTAAAGAGAACCAAATTAATAGATTAAAATCTATCAAAAAAAATAGAGATAACAAGGCAGTTGAAGCTGCACTTCATCAGCTTACTAAAGCAGCTCAATCTGGAGAAGGAAACTTACTTGAGCTTTCCATTGATGCCGCTAAAAAAAGGGCTACTTTAGGAGAAATATCTTATGCAATGGAAATAGCATTTGGTAGATATAAAGCTAAAATTCGATCAATTTCTGGTGTATATTCCTCTCAAATTATGAAAAATAAAGAGTTTATAAAAGCTTGTGATTTAGTTAAAGATTTTGAAAAATTAGATGGGAGAAGACCTAGAATAATGGTCGCTAAAATGGGTCAAGATGGGCACGACAGAGGTGCAAAAGTGGTGTCAACTTCTTTTGCTGATATTGGTTTCGATGTAGATATTGGACCATTATTTCAAACTCCAAAAGAAGTTGCAGAACAAGCAATAGAAAATGATGTTCACATTTTAGGTGTTTCATCTTTAGCAGCTGGTCATAACACATTAGTGCCAGGTGTTATTAAAGAATTAGAGTTTTTAGGCAGAAAAGACATAATGGTCATTGCAGGTGGTGTAATTCCTAAAAAAGATCATCAATTTCTATTTAATTCTGGTGTTGCTGCTATTTTTGGACCTGGAACAAATATTTGTAAAGCAGCTCAAAACATATTAACCATTATGATTGATAGCTATCCAAAAAATAATGACTAACAGTTCAAAAAAAATAAATAAAACATTAAAGGATATAACGTATTCTCCTAAAATTTTAATTGCATGGAAAGAAGCTATTAAGGGCAATAAGGGAATTAGAAAATGGTTGACAATAAATGGTTATCAAGAACTTGGAGTTTTTTGTCATGCACTAACCAACGATTTCAAAGCTAAAAACTGGCTCTTAGATAATGGATACCCACATTTACTGGCACTAATAAATGGAGCTGAAGGAGATCAAAAAGCACTTAAATGGTTGCTTCAACTAAAATTTGATGTTTTATTCCATATGGCTAAAGCTGCTGATAGTTACAAGGACTCAAAAGATTTTTTAAAACATAAAGATCCTTTGCTTTTAGCAATAGCTATTGAAATGGAAACAATTAAAGATCAGATTGATGATAATTACATTGACCCTCACAAGCTTAATCCATAGATTTCTAATGACTTAATACGTCAATGACTTCTACAGTTTCAACAGCTTCTAATGAGTCATTTGTGTTAGTTGAATCTAATTCAGGGTTAGCTGCAACAACAGTATCAACAGTAATAGTACCTTCTTCAGGTTTATCTATTTTTTTTTCTAAAGGTGTAGATTCTTCTGCATGATCATTAACATCATGAGTTTGTTCAGTATCGTGAGTATCATCAGAAGAATCAGTAAAAAAGACAGTATATCCAAAATAACCACCTACTAAAAATAGTAATGCTACAATTACAATTATAATTAATTTCTTTTTTGATTTTTTCTCTGGTTCAGCAGCAACAGATTCTTGAATTTCATGTACTATTTCATTCGATTCATTATTTGAGACTGGTATTTGACTTCCCAAATTAGTAAAGTTAGGCCTAGCTGTTGATTTTAATTTAGATGGACCACCGTTAGAATAAATATCTTCTAAGCGAGCCATGACATCATCTTCACTGGCTGCAAAAATTCTAACAATTTTTTTAACTAAATATAAACGTTCTGGATCATGCTGTTGAAAAAACTTTTTAAGCCTAACGTAAAATGACATATTATTTTATTTTTTAAATTGAAACCTAAATATAAACATTTTAAAAAATATTAAGTATAAATAACATGATTAAGCCTTTAAGAAAAAAATATGGCCTTGTAGTTCAAGGTGGCACTTTGCGTTCCATTTTCACTTCTGGAGTTTTAGATGCTTTCATAAGTGCAGGATTTAATCCTTTCAAATATGTTGTTGGTGTATCTGGAGGTGCAATGTGTATGTCATATTATTTAGCCAATCAATATAAAATAACTTATAAAATTATGCATGAACTGGCTAATGATGATAAATTTATGAACTGGCTAAATATGTTTTCAGAAGAAGGATACATTAATTTAAATTACTTAGATGAATTTACTAAAAGAAAATTCCCATTAGATTTAAAAAAATTAACAAAGAAAATAAGAAATAAAAAAATTGAGATTGTAACAACTTCTCTTGAAGATGGAAGACCTATATATTTAAGAGCTAAAACAAACAATTGGTACAAATCATTAAAGGCAAGTGCTAGTATTCCATTTGTAACAAAAGGGGAAGTCGTAATAGAGAATCTAAAAGTAATGGATGGCGGATGGAGTGACCCTATTCCTATTAAAAGAGCAATAGAGAATAAATGCACTGACATTATTGTAATTAGAACATTGCCTAAATTTCATAGAGAAAAATGGAGCTACTTTGGTAAATTCGGTGGTTTTTGGCACAGAAGCTCACCATTGTTGAGTAAACGATTTCATCAAGATTATGTCTTTTATAATGAAATTGCTGATTTCTTAGAAATGGATCATGAAGGAATTAACATTCATCAAATTACCCCAGAAGATTATTTAAAGACTAGTAGCTATTCTACATCAACTAAAAATCTAAATGAAGATTATAGACTAGGAATGGAAATGGGAATAAACTTATTAGAAATGTTAAAAGTGAAAAAGAAATTATTCAGCTAATTTTTTTTATAAACTTTTTAAAATCTAAAATAAAGTAAGTGGAAACAACTAGAATTACCACAAAAATTAAAGGGTTTGAATTCCATGCTCCAATCGGATCAATTTTCAATAGACTAATGAATGCTTTAGTTAAGCCACAACCTGGGCAATGCACATCAAAAATTAAATTCCATATACATGGGATAGTAATGTTAAAGCCAGAAACAGCATATAAGGCTGAAGAGAAAACAAAATAGGATGCTATTATAAAAAGATATTTATTATGTACTATATATTTAAAAATCATAATCATAAAAAAGGGCGCTAATAGCGCCCTTTAATTTTAATAAATTTTTTATACCTATGAAAGATCTCTTCCGTCAGCCATTTTCATTTTTCCAGTTAAAATCATAACTAAATCATATAATGCCCATAAAACACCGGCACCACATAGTATGTTTGCAAGTATCATGTACCACCAATTAGAATAGCCCATCATATATCTATGGACACCGAGGCTACCTAAAAGCCAACAGACTATTGCCATCATCATTTTTCCTTGTACTTCTTTTTGTTCACTCATTTTATTGAATTTTAATTTGTGCTTACTCTAATGTTTTCGGCTACCCAATTATTTCTGTTATATTAAATTAAGAAAGTTCTCTGCCGTCAGCATATTTTAAAGAACCTGTAAGAATTCTTACTAAATCAATAATAGTTAGTATACCACATACACCTCCAGTTAATAACATAAGAACTCCTATACCAGTATGACCTAAAATAAATCTATGAATACCAAGAATTCCACCAAACCAGCAAATTAATGCCATTACAATTTTAGACATTGCTTTATTATCTTCACTCATTTTATATAATTTTTATTTGTGCTTACTCTAATGTTTTCGGCTACCCAATTATTTCTGTTTAATGAATTTAATAAATTTTAAGAAAAAAAATAAACAAAATTGAATTTTTTTTTAAAAATTACTTGAGCTCTATGTGAAAACCCGAATGAGATCTTAAATTAATAACATTACCTTCTTCAAAAATCAAGTATTGACCTTTAATACCCATTAATTTCATTTCAAAATTGGGTATTTTATCTAATTTTATACTCTTTACTTTTTGAGGATATTCTATCACAGGAAATGGTATATCTAGCTTAGTTTTATTAACAATAAACCTTCTCAAGTCTTCAGGAATTTTGTCTATTAAACTATCTCGTACATCTTCTAAAAAATCATCAACTAAATCGTTAGTTAACATCTTTCGCCAATTAGTTTTATCTGAAATGTGATTTTTAAGCGCTATTTCTATAAGTCCTGCTGCTTGTCTGTAAGGAGTTTCTGCAATCACTAACCCCTCAACAGCCCCTTGATCTATCCATCTGTAAGGTAAATTAGTTGCTCTAGTTACACCTACTTTTACTCCACCAGTTTTTGCTAAATAAACGTAATGTGGTTGAAGATGATTCTCAATTTCCCATTTCTCATCTCTTAAAGCAATTCCCTCATGTATTCTACTTAACTCTGGCCTTATGATGCTTTCAACGGCATTTGGTGAATTTTTCCAGGCATCATAACACATTCCTTCGCCATATGTTTTATTAATTCTTCTACCAGTTTCTACACAGTTTATAAGACCGCTAAATGAAATGGTGATTGTGGAACCAATAAATTGATTCATTGGAACAAAATGATTTTTATTTAAGTTGTTATATAGTGGTAAAACATACTGAACTTCATCTTTTAATGAAGATTTCATTTTACGAATGTTTCCAGAAAAATTCATTTAATTTATTGACCTAGTGCTTTAAGCTTATCGCTTGTTTCTTGGTATTTATCATTCATAGACAGATTCATGAAAATACTTTTCATGACACTAAGAGTTGAAACATCTTTTGGACTTAATTTATGAGATTTTTCAAGATAAGGAAGTGCATCTTTCATCATTTGATCAGCTCTTGCAACCTGAGTATCGTACTCTTCACCATTTAAATCTTGAGCTAAAGATTGAACCTCGATTGATTGATTGTAATAAAGTGCTCCTAAATTAAAAAACGCATCACCATAATCAGGTTTTATCTCTATTGCTGTTTTGTATGATTCTATAGATTTGTCCATAAACATAAAAGCATCATCGTGGTTTTTTGATTTATGAGCCGAAGCAGACATATTATCAAATACCACACCTATGTTGAAATGTAAAATGTGGTTTGTAGGATCGGCTTCAACAGCTTTTTGAAGAGATTCTTGAGCTTTTGTGTTTTCACCTTTTGCATACCAAAAATTAAATTCCTCCACATTCAATGTGTAATCTTTAGGAAATTTCTTTTTACCTGCTTCTATTACAGCTAACGTTTCTTCATTTGCGCCACCATTTTTAGCGTTTATAACTCTAATCATTGAGGTATACATTTCAGCTCCATTTCCATAATTATTATCGGCACACATTTGATA
>Ga0315332_10000675_pt1 | contig 16448 bp, 11 predicted proteins | sample M110034915metaG_FD_203455 | JGI IMG/M metagenome (GOLD analysis project Ga0315332, IMG submission 203455) | Ammonia-oxidizing marine archaeal communities from Monterey Bay, California, United States - M1 100m 34915 | ecosystem: Environmental > Aquatic > Marine > Intertidal zone | place: USA...
AAATAAATACCCTTCGCATAAGTATCAGAAGAGTGCACCGATAATGCATGACATACGAAGTATCAAGGATCCAATTGAATTGGATTTGATGCAACAGGCGTGTGATATAACCGAGAAAACATTTAGAAGAGTTTTAGAATTTGTAAAACCGGGTGTTTGGGAATACGAGATTGAAGCAGAATGTATGCACGAATTTCTGCGAAATCGTTCAAAAGGATTTGCCTATAATCCAATTATTGGATCGGGCTACAGTGCATGTGTTTTGCATTACATTGAAAATAATAAACAATGTAAAGATGGTGATGTTATTCTCTTGGATTGGGCAGCGGAGTATGCTAACTATTCTTCGGACATGACAAGGAGTATTCCCGTAAATGGAAAATTCACCCACCGTCAGAAATTAGTCTATAACGCTGTTTTAAGAGTGAAAAAGGCGGCAACAAAATTGCTCGTGCCGGGGGCTAATTTAGAAGAATATCATGTACAGGTTGGCAGCTTGATGGAAAAGGAATTGGTTGATTTAAAGCTAATTTCACTTGATGATATTAAAAATCAAGATCCAAAATGGCCCGCATATAAAAAATACTTCATGCATGGCACATCTCACTACATTGGTTTAGATACGCATGATGTTGGTTCTTGGAGTGATCCGATAAGGGAAAATATGGTGTTTACTGTGGAACCGGGTATCTACATTCCTGAGGAGAATTTAGGAATTAGATTAGAGGATGACGTAGTTGTGCAAGCAAATGGTGAGCCGTTTAATTTAATGCGAAATATCCCAATCGAAGCTGATGAGATTGAAGACTTAATGAATAACTGATAGTACATGAAGTCCATAATTACAATTTCTTTTTTATTGGGTTCTTTAGCAATTTTTGCCCAAAATAATGTCTGTTTCACAGTAGAAGCAAATCCAAATTCAAGTGATGCAGCGCTAAGTGGATTTACAAAACATATCAAAGTACTTGACTGTTTCGAGATATATGCAGAACCTGGGTTATCGGATGCTCAAGTTTTGCATGCTGCTGCTATAGCTGCTGAATTGCTCGACAATGATGAGGATGGTGTTATTGATGATATAAATATTTACAATCAGTTAATTGCCAATCAAGCATTGATGCCGTTGTTTTCTGCGGAGGGTTCTTCGGCCGAAAATACGTTCCGTAATAACTATAATGGGTCAGGGGTTTCAGCAGTATTGTATTCTGCAGAAGTAGACCCGAATAATCCTGGGTTTTGGGGTATGGATGCGACTGTTGAAGAAATAATGCACACCATAAACTCAGTGGGTCATGTAAACGCATATCCATTAGCCTTTAGTTTGGCAGCGAACTCTTCTTTAATGTCAACAGCTATGGATACAGCTCGTGGAGGCCAATTTATTTCAATTCCAAACCCATACCCTTCAGCTGCTTGGTATCACTACGATGATCAAACATGTGATTACGAATGTATGGCAATTGAATATATGTATTGGAGTACTGTTTCTAATATGGGATTGTTGGATGATTCAGGGATATGTACTGGTATTGCAAACGAGTGGGAGCCCTGTACACCAATTCTTTTTCAAAATACGGATGCGTTAATGTATAATTTGATTACAAACATTCAGTATAAAATACCGCAAAACGCCCCAGATGGAAATTACTGTATTACCACTAATGTTATGGCTCGAAATAAAACTGTATCTGAACTTAAGGTGTTTCCAAATCCGAGCACTAACTTAATTACAGTGGAAAATAGTGACTCGACTAGCGCTGTTAAAATTTACAATTTATTCGGGGAGTTGCTAATTGATACATCTGTCAATATTATTTCAATTAATCAGTTCAAGCCCGGAGTTTACTTCTTGAAAAGCGGTAATGAATCAACTCGATTCCAGGTAGTAAGATAGTTAATGAAAAAACCAACCCTCGTTTTTCTTCATGGCTTCTTGGAATCTGCCAAAATGTGGGAAGAGTTCACGGTTTCATTTCAGAGGGGTTATAATGTGGTTTGCCTTGATTTACCAGGTCATGCTTCAGCACCAGTAATTAATAAAAATCACACGATGTCTTTAATGGCTGATTTTGTCCAAGAGAGGCTTGTGGAGTTAAAAATTACTGAAGCAATATTTATTGGTCACTCAATGGGAGGTTATGTTGCTCTTGAAATCGGGAAGAAATACCCAGATTTGGTCAAAGGAATTTCTATGTTCTTTTCCACAGCAGCAGATGATTTACCTCAAAAGAAAATTGACAGAGATAGAGCAGCCAGAGTAGTTGAAAAGAATCATCAGATTTTTATTAAAGAAGCTATTCCTTTTCTATTTACCGAGGAGAATAAAATTCGATTATCCGAAAAGATAAAAATTCAAACCCAGTTGGCATTGAAAACTCCAATTAACGGAGTTATTGCATGTTTAGCTGGTATGCGAGATAGGCAGTCAAATGTCGATTACCTTAATGAAGCTCCTTTCCCTATTCAGTATATTGTAGGTAAAAAAGACCCGGTAATATTAATTGATTCATTAGGTATTCAGATAGAAGCAAAATCGGTTGTTGATGTAGAAATCATAGAAAACTGTGGACACATGGGGCACATTGAAGAACCAGAGAAATGCAAAAAGGCTCTTAGCAGATTTTTTAAGAAAGTTGGATAGCTTGCTTAAGCATGTCTTCACCATCTACTAAATTAATGAAGTAATTACCAGGCGCAGCGAACTGTAAAACACAATTAGTGGTTCCAGTTTCTGAAATTGAACCAGTTGCAAAAACTTTTCCAGAAGAATCGGCAATGGTATAAAAAGTCCGAGGTGTATTTGGAGAATAAAAAATGGCCAACTTCTTTCCCTCAACAATAATCCTAAAATCTTGAGTTGACCATTTTTTAACTCTACCTAACCTAATATTTCCATCTACAATAACCACTCTGCACTTTGCTTTCTGATGGCAAAAATACGTATGAAAAGTAGCTTTTATTGCCTAAGATACTATGTTTTGGACGAACTGATGTTTCGAATAGACCAATCACTAATTTTATCGGAAATCCTTCAAGAATCTAACGATTATGTTAATAAGGTAAAATGTTAACCCCGTTTCTAGATGAGAAAGGCTTCTTTGCGAAGAAAGTTAGGCACATTGTGCTTGAATTTGGAGAAACACACAATACTAAAAGGAAAAACAGCCAATCACATATTGCGATTAGCTGTTTAGAGCAAACCATCTCGGAGCAACCGAGACCAACCAGAAGATTATTTTTTAATAAAGCGTTGTGATTGTCCTTCAATATTGATGAAGTACAACCCAGTTGTAAGGTTCGACACCTGAACTGATTCTTGGCTTAGGCTGCCACTTATAATCAGCTTACCAGTTATGTCAAATATTTGGTAGGGTGAATTTTCGTTGATTCCTTGTATATTTAAGACACTCGAAGTAGGGTTTGGGTAGATTGTTAAACTCTGCCGAACTTCATTTTCACTAGGCTTAACAGATGAGAATACTCCGCTACCGCAAGGTGTAGTATCAGCATTATACATATCTCTTACTTCATCGATGTATTGTTGCATTAACGCAACAGATGAATGTTGATTACCAGTATCGCTTTTAGCAAATACAAATGCGATGGTTAGTTCTTGAACATCACCCGGTTCAAACGTAAATGAACCTGTTGAGCCAATTCCTCTTCTGTCATGAGGGGAATTGTTCTCAGCCTCTTCACACCACCCTCTACTATCAACATAATTTGGATCAACACCTTGGGTGCCAAAAAGAAGTGAATCTGTTGTCCCAGGATACATATAATTTGATTCAAATTGACCATAAATTCCGGTCCCACCAAAAGTCAATTGCTCTCCGTTTTTCCAGTATCCATGGAGATAGTTGTTGTACTCAATAGCATTGGTTGGACTTGTACAACAACTAGCTCCCGATTGAGTAAAATACATGAAATGATCCAGGCCTCTTACTTCGTTGTCAATTATGCCGTCCCCGTATCCAGACCCGTTTGTAGATTCACCAGGTCCAAAACCAATAGCATTATCTATTCCATCACTGTTTTGAAGAGTACCCGAGAGAAATGTTATTCCTTGCGCTGGAGGTACTCCACTATAAGCTTGGGAGCCTCCGATGGGCGTGTCAATCGAATCACCGTTATAAACGTAATAGGTTGAACGTTGCACATCTGATCCAATGAAATCATCGCTGTAACCTCCCAAATCTAGGTCAGAAAAAAAACCAACAGATGTTTCGGTGTACGTCTGTTGTGATCTATTGTAAATGGAATAATCTACAAACAAAGTGTTTTCAAGAGACTCAGTGCCAAAGCATGCAAAGCCGTATACCATGCCGTGAATCTCAATGCGCATTTTTTCTCCATTTGATCCAGTGTGTGGTAATCTGTCATCGTTCAATATAAAATACACGGCTTCGTCTCCTTTAATTTTAGGGTAATCACCTAAATTAGGCTCGTAGATGCCGTTCCCGTTGGTGTCGGCAAATGGGGCTAGATTTGGTGCTTGACCTTTGTTCGTGTCTCCATGTGCAGGCCAGTTTAAAATTACTTCAGGAATAGTATAATTGGATTGCCAATAATTCCAAATATGCGTGCTTATGTCTTGCTTGGTTACTTTCCAGAGCCTGTTCCAAGAAGTATCTGCTGCTACATAATGTGTAGAATCGGATATTGGTCCCGCCCAAAAATCTTGCATGGATTCCTGAGCATACGTTACTGCAGCGGTGTGTGTCGTTCCGTTAGAACTTAGACCACCAATCCATATTGAACCAGAATAAAACGTATGTGTTCCAGAATTCTGGGGCACCTCAAAACCTGGAGACAGGTCATCTTGAAACAGAGAACCATTCGTTCGAATTGCCGCACTGATATTATTGATTGATATTGTTTCTTGCGCATCATTTGGAAATTGTCCAAAAGCCAAAGTGTTTATTGATAATGTAAGTACAGTTATTGCTTTTTTCATCGTTGTTATTTTTATGTAAATGTACACTATTGTTAAGGTTTAAACAATGGCCGATGAGCAAACGGTATGTTTGAATCTAGAAACGGAAACTGCCAATTACTGTGAGGTAATTGGCTGCATCTATTTAAATTAATTTAATGTTAAAACGAGTCTAAATCTGTTGGACGGAGGGCACCAAACCATTTTAGTACAATCTCACCAATTTCAGGAGCTTCAACGTGGACAATATAAACACCACTAGCAATAGGTACAAACGCATGATTTTTAAGATCCCAATCTACCCATGTTTGCGTTGGGTCGTCTTTCTTAAGTTGTCGCATAAGTGTACCGTTAACAGAGTAGATAGAAATTGTACATGTTTCAGGTAAATTAATCACCTTCACGCGGTTATCTAATCGGTCTGTTTCATAATTAGAATATGCATAGTATGGGTTAGGAACAATTCTAATATTGCCCAGCTGGCTTTCCGCAACAGAATCTTGATTAACTAACGATTCTAATCCTAGAGTGCTAAAGTTGTACAACGGTAGTCCTTCGTTGATTGTTGGTACAACTACAGACTCGGTTTCATTGCTTATTGAAGTGAGGGTAGTTGTAGCAGCGATAAAGTACTCACCATTGGTTAAGGTGTCTCCATTGTGCAGAACCGGACCATTGTTCACCCAGTAAGAGTTGCCAATTGTAAGTGATTCTGTAACATCAAGAGCAGTTTGTGTACCATAAGTCGTAAACGGTTTTCTAACCCTTAATTTAACCGTAGCGTCTGTTTCAAGAACAGAGGCTCCTTGCTCCAATAATGGAAAACCAACCCACATCGATGCTCCATATACTCTTATGGCAAGAGTGTCAAATAATGAGCCTGGATTAGATTGAGCCAAATTATCAAAACTAAATTGACCATAATCGTATGACGGCATTCGGTCTTCGAGGTTATCAAAAAACCCAGTATTTTCATTTTGTCTTACATCATTATTTCTAAAGACAAAGATGAAATGTTCTCCAGCTAATCGCGCTCCTTGGAAAGGGCCATTATCTACTGTTCTATCAGTTGGGTTCCAGATCATATCACTGCCATTTTCACCCTCTAATATATTCATAGAATTTTCTCCAAACGCGATGTTTAATCGTTCACCAGTTTCAATATTTACCGCATACCCAGGGAACCATCCCATACCATATGGAGCAATATAATTAGGATCATTTTCGTCTAAACTAACTACTGAAGACAAAGGCCAAGCGGAGAAGTTTCCATCTTTGTCTACAGAAGGGGATTGTCTTAATCTGCCTTTTATCGCTCCAGCTATTTCAGTGCCAGAAGTAATCGATGGGCCAGTACCTAATTCACCTTTATTGTCAGCTGGGTTTCCACCCATTTCAATAACGGGGCATCTTGACCATTTAGATTTATCTGAAGTGAAAACTATATCCACGTCATCTAGATGTGTTAAGTCTCCGAGTAATCTATCTATTACCACAGAAGATGAGAGCGGAGTTAAGTCGTCTGGTAAAGGTCCCCAGAATTCTTTAGAGCACAGCCTTCCTGGAGCCCAAGTACCATCCAAGATTGACTCATAAGGTCCAAAGTCTTCGTATGTAGACCAATCAGTTGTAGCTGTACCGATTGAAATCCAATCGAATAATGAGTCACCATCTATATCGGAAACCCCAGTTAACCAAGGCTTAGAATCATCTACAAAAGCCAGTGTCGCATCAATAAAACCATAGGTGCCATCAGTATTAACGCCTGGCGCTTCTGTTTGTTCAACGAGAACAGAAATACCCCATTCGGGAATTAGCTGTTCGTAACCCCTCTCAATATTTTTTGCCGAAAACATTTTTGTGTTTTCAGGATCGCTTTGTCTCCAAATTGCCCAATAAGCATCTGTTAAATCACCAATAGTTATACTGTCTTGCATCTGCACGGTAAAATCGTCTGCAACCACATTTAAAGGGTCTATTACTTGTATAGAAAGAGGACCAGATAACTTTTCGTATGTAGGTTCGGCAATTTTCCAAGGTTCTCCCGTCATAATTTGATCGATACTTTCTTGTTTCATCACAAGGTTATTACCACCATTACCAACACCTTCAATTCGTGTTAATTCAACTCCATCGCCAAACTGGGATTGAAGAGTTGTTCCCCCGTTTTCAACTTTAGTAGTTCTAGGAATTACACAGAAAGCTCTTATAGCGCCAGTAGGAGATTTTCTGCTTTCTAAATACGGCATGTTTTGAGATTCTGGGTTGTTAACATTATATGGTATAAAGTTATTGTAAGCGTATGCTACAGCCATAAAACAATAGGTCTTGTAATTAATTAATTTTCTATCGCCTGTAGCAAATTGATCTTCGAGAATTTGAAGGCTATGCTTGATGCCAATGTTGTTGCCATCAACCATTTCTTCCGCGAATGTTGCTCCAATTTCTTGGTCGAAATTGTAGTTTATTATTTTGGAAACATCATCTCTTATATCGCATTGGTAGATTAGCCGAGCTTTATCAATATCTCCCAAAGATGAAGCATCTATGGTGCTATTTTTTAATTGGTAAACCTTATATCCTTGGAATTTATAAGATACATAGTCCTTTTTGTCAGCAGCTGTCATGTTGTAATAAGATGAGTCGCCAGTGGCTTCATCAATAACAATAATTGAATCAGGTGAAATTATGCCTGGGTCTTTGGAGGAATAATCTTCATGGTAATTATTTGAAATTTTTGGATTATCGATGTAAAGTAAAATTTCTCTATTTAATTCTTGAGCTGATAATACAGGGGCATCAGGGCCATCAAGTAATTGAAAACAATTATCGAACAAGTTTTGAGTTTTTACGTCAGCTTTAATAAGTAAATCTACGGAAGCTTTATTACCTCCCGATGTAGCTTGCGCCCATACTACTCCAACAGTGATGTCGTTAACCGCTCCGGGTAACAATGTAAACGGCCCAGCAGATTGAACAAATCTTCTATCTCCAGGAGGATTATTTTCAGATTCTTCTGTCCAGCCAGCAGGGTCAGGATAATTTGGATCTACTCCATTGGTTCCCCAATTTGATGGATCTGATTTACCAGGAAACATAAAATCAGCTGGTAAAGTTCCTCCTAATCCGGTTCCTCCGTATGTCATTTCAGCGCCACATCTCCATATGCCTCTCATATAGTTATAGTATTCAGTTCCAGATGTTGGATCTGTTTGACAACCATTACCTTGTCTGTTAAAATACAAAAATCTTCTCATTCCAAAACGTTCGTTATCAGTAACTCCGTCACCGTATCCAATTCCATTAAGAGCTTCACCTTCTCCTATACCATTAGCATTGTCAATTCCGTCGTTGTCTTGATATGGTCCTTCAAAAAAATCGATGCCAATAGCTGGAGGGGTTCCTGGATATGCCGCAGCTCCTCCCACAGGCGTATCTTCAGCGTCACCGTTATAGCAAAATCCAAGCCCGCGAACCACATCACAACCCACAAAATCATCGTCATAACCACCTATGTCAGTATCGGCAAAAACCCCAAAGTACGTATCAGTAAGTGTAAACGATGAACGATTAATTAGCTCGTAATTATAAAAGGTCATGTTGTTTACTTCGTCGTTCGTTGCAAACGAAAAAGCTTGTGCCCTAATCTCCATACCAATCGAATTTCCACTAGAAGATGTATGAACATTTCCTTTATCATTAAAAACCCACCATAAGTTTCCATCACCATAAAGGTCAGTTCTTCTAGCGCCACATTCACCAGATCCGGTAATATCATAACCAGGATAGTCTCCATCATTAGGATTGTATATGCCATCTCCATTAGCATCATAAAAAGGCGCTAAATAAAAATCTTCATTGTATGGATCATAATTCCTTCCATGAGCTGGCCAATCAGTTATTATTGGCGGTATACTATAATTTGGAAAATCAAGAACAAGGTCACACAGAGGATCATTACTGCAGGCATACCATGCTGCAAATTGTTTCACTTCTTGCCTTGTTGAACTAAAATGTTTATCGTATGCAGCACAAGTTGCAGGATCTATTTCGAAATTTTCTGTACTTAGCGGCCCTGGCCAGTAATCTTCTCCGGAAGAACGATAAACTAATGCAGCTACTTTTAGTTGTCCAGAAACGTCTTTACCACCTAACCATAAACCACCAGAGTACATCGAGTGCCTTCCAGAGCCTTTAGGCACTTCGTAAGCAGCTTGTGTATTAGGATTAAACCATAAATCACCACCAGTGGAGATCGTTATCTTTATGTTATTGATGTCTAGATCTGTGTAGGTGGTTGCAGGAGTGCAACCCGCAGCGATAATAGGACTACCGGGGCCTTTATTAGTTGTTGGTTCTTTCCATGCAAATGTATTTAACGAACTGGTGATTGCCAGCACCATTAATATAACCGGATTTAGCTTGCCTGAACGGATAAATGTTTTCATAACTTTGAGTTTTGATTCAATGTAAGATTACGGCTATTATTGATCTTAGATTTGCTGAAGCTCTAAATGGAGTTGAAATTCAGCCCAAAGGTAAGGTTCTATTATTAAATGGTTTATTTAAAATTCCGCTAATCGCGCCAAAAACTCCTGCTTTTTTCTCCGTGATATTTCAACCTCAGATTTGTCGCTCATTAATATATAACCGCCATCACCTTTAACGAATTTGTGGATTTCGTTGAGGTTAATTAAATGCGACCGATGTGTTCTGAAAAACTCATTGTTTTTAAGAATTTCATCGTAGTCACCTAATGTTTTTGAAGAAACAATTCTTCTATCATTTTTCAAATAAATGATTGTGTAGTTACCATCAGATTCGCAACGAAGTATCTCGTTTACATCTACGAACATTAATCCATCAGATTCGGGAATGGCAATTTTCTTATGTGGCTTGTCAGAATTTACAGATTCTAATAGAAGTTCAAATTGCTCATCTTTTTGAGGTTGGCTCATCTTGTACTCAACCTTAGCCACTGCAGATTGTAAATCGTCAATGTCGATAGGTTTAAGAAGATAGTCTAGAGCAGATGATTTTATTGCTTGAATGGCATAATGATCGTAAGCCGTAACAAAAATGATTTCGAAATCAACAGAATCGAATTTATCGATTAGATCGAAGGCATTTTCGTTTGGCATCTCAACATCCAGAAATATTAGTTGCGGCTTCACTTCATTAATCAGTTTATATCCTTCTGAAGCTGAAGCCGCTTTTCCTAGAATTTCTACATCAGGAACGTAGGTGGTTAGAATATTAGCAAGTGCTTCTCTTGCGCCCTCTTCGTCATCTATAATTACTGCGGTGGTTTTCATAGGCTTAATTTTCGGCTAGTATGTAAATTTCTATTTTAGTGCCTGCTGCGTTGCCCCTTTCATCAACAAGGTCGTTTATAACAACATTAGCTTCATTTTCTTGAGCTTCGTTTAAAATATTCAAACGCTCTCGAGTAATTGAGATTCCGGCTGATTTATGTTTTTTGTTCTTCGATTTATTGATTTCTGCTGATCGTTTTCTTCCAACGCCATCATCAGAAATTATGCATTTTATGAACTCGTTTTCTCGAGTTAATGAAATGTTAATTGTGCCAACTCCTTCTTTATGGTTGATGCCATGTATAATTGCGTTCTCTACATAAGGCTGAACTAGCATGGCTGGAATTTCGTCGTAGTTTTGATCAATAGATTTATCAATATCGATAAAGTACTTTAACTTGTTTTTAAACCTTAAGCTTTCTAATGATAGATAGAGGTCAAGCGTTTGAACCTCATTTTTTACCGTAATAGTGGCTGTTTTAGAGTTGTCTAATATCCTACGCATCAATTTAGAGAACTTGGATAAATAGCGCAATGCTGACTCTGTTTCGTTAGTGGTAATGTAATGCTGAATAGAACTCATTGTATTAAACATAAAGTGAGGATTCATTTGTGCGCGAAGTGCCTGTAGTTCTGCAGCTGCGATTTTTTTGTCAATTTCGGATTTAGCACGTTCTTTCTCTTTGATGTTTCTAATCCATAAGAAAAGTATTGTTCCAGAGAGGACAGTGACAGCAGCTAACATAGTAAAAATGAACCACCAGGTTTTCCAATACGGTGGTGTAATTTTGAATTTCATTTGAGCATCGGATTCACTCCAGATACCGTTTTTGTTCATTGAACTCACTAGGAATTCATATTCTCCAGGAGGTAGTGTTGTGTATTGAGCTGAGTTATTATTGGTGTATGTCCAGTTTTTATCAATGCCAATCATCCGATATTTGTATTGAATGTTTTCAGGGTTTTTATAAGAAAAGCCGATGTAATTGATGTTTAAAAAGTTCAGATTGTAAGGTAAAATATAATCCGTCTGAATTACAGTATCTCTATTCATGATCCGTAAATTATTAATGTAGATAGTGGGAGGAATAGAATCGTAAATAGAGGACCTAGTGCTGATAATTCGTAAATCGGAAACTGATGCTGTATCTGAGCTGCCTAATGTTTTAATGCCAAGAGTCTGTTCTATTTTAGAACTGGTATCAGAGAATAACTGTGGTGCAGAGTACCTAACAATTTGTTGCTCTGGTAGGTAAAAAACACCGTTGTTCAGGGTTCCTACCCATATATTATTCGAATAATCTTCTATAATTGAAGTGATACTATTGGCACCGAGATAAGTAATCACATTTTTAGAGGAGATAGTTTCATCAGGATAGCAAATGACTCCTCCATTGTACAATCCAATCCAGATTTGTCCTTTAGAATCTTGAAATAAAGAAGTAATGTTTTTTTCCACGAAAACCCTATTTAATACATGGTTTCTATCGAAATGAATGAGCTCAAAATCTTTAGAGAATAGAAAAGTTCCATCATTTAACACCAAAAATGAACTTTTTGTTCCAACGCCTTTTTGAGTTAAAGGAATTTGTACGGTTTCATCCTGAAAAAGAACATGCAATTGATTACTTCCTTGAGGGTTGATGCCGGTTCCTGTAATGTAATTCCCATTTTTAAGTTCTTTAACAAAGTACCCGCTTTCGGCAGGTAGCTTTATTTGTGTAGGCTTTAAATCCTCTATTTTTAATAGATTCCCGTTAATAATAGTTGATGCCCAAAAGGTGTTTTTAGATTCGAATACTATTTGATTCGTTAAACTAGATTGCAAGATGTCTGTTGTTTCGGTGGCGACCTTTTTCAATCTTATCCCATCAAAATCATAGATATTGCCATTTGATGAATACACCCAAATCATTCCTTTAGCATCAAGGAATAGACCAGTAAGACTGGAATCGTTTACTTCGTAGGTTGAGAATCCAAGACCTCGAAATGCACAAAGGTGATTGTCAGTGGTTAACCAAACTTCTCCGTCAAGGGTTATATCTATGTCATAAACGTTGTTAGATCCTAAACCATTTTCGATTGTTAATTGTTCGAATAAGGGCTGCTGCGCATAGCTAATGCACGAAATAATTGAAGTTAATGTGATAAGAATCCTGACTTTCAAATCTGAAAATAATTTATAGCAAGGTAAAATATTTGATTAGAATGTGCAACTCTAATTATGGTGCGGTAGAGATTTAATGGCTAACGGAGCAGAATTGACTTTGTGAGGTAATAAATTATATTAGAATAGAAATTCGAACTAATTGGGTAGGTGCGATCGAATAGCTCTGGCGTTATCGAATATTACATTTTTATCATAGTTATAAAAGTAATTTTCTGTTTGGATCTGAGTTTCGTAGTAATTGATTAATTCAATTTCTTCATCAAAGAACTTCTGTATATATAGGCTATCTGTTATTTGGTTGAGTGCTTCGTAATACTCATGTTTAATCGAAGAGTCTTTAAGTGCAGAATATATTATCGATTTTGTGTCAAATTTTTTTTCTTGGAAATTTTCTAGTTCTGCTCCAAGATAGGGCTTTCCCCAATCTATTGCAGGGTATGCATCATAGCCAACAGGCTCCATTTTTTTTGTATTAAAGTTGTAATAAAACCTTAGATTTATCCAGCCCATTGCATGGTAAGCAATAGTGAGATCACATAGTGCATAGTATAACCCAGTTGCTTTAGAATCAAAATTTGAATAAAGATCATCTACCTGAAATTGATACTTTGAAAGTATTTTTTTAGCTTTTTCTATTTGTGAGCTGTCCTTTGCAATTCCATATGTCTTTATCTTCGCTTTTTTTATTAATCCTATAGTACTTTGTTTTTTTGAAGCTACTTTAAAATACTCGGAATCATCAAATTTCAGTATTATTCCTGCTGGTTTGTTTTGGGCAGACATCATTCTTTGCGATAGATGTTCTTCTAGAATGTAAACCCCCCAAGATTTTTTGTTTACAAACACTTCAACGAATCGTATTTCGTTGCTAAGTATATCATTTTTCTCCAGTAATTTTTGATATACATAACCATCAAGATATCCTCGTGTAGAAGGGTTTTGTAGACTAAATGTAGAAAGCCCATCTGATAGTTTGGTGTTGAGTTTTACACGAAAAGACCACTTATTGTCTTTCAGGTGATCTACCCAATCACCTTTTAGTCTTATTTTTCCAGAGCATGAGTCATCAAGGTATTGAACATTGACGTTAACAAAATCATTTTTATTTCTTTGCAACACCCCTTTTTCTGTTGCAATATCCCTAAATTTATTTAGTTTTTTTAATGACTTTGAATCGATTGTTAAATAGACTCTATCTAGGTTTCTATCGTATGACCTATAGGTGAAATGCCAAAGAATAAAGCTAAGTATTGTAAGCAACAATACTGTTAAAATAAGCTTCTTAAGCATCATATAATTTAAACCAGTTACTTTTTGTTACTTAATCCATCCCAACCTTGAGCGGTGATGGGAGTAACAACCCCAGATTCACTATGGAGGTTAACACCGGTTGCTTTGTCAACGATGTGTCCAATTGGAGTAACAAGTGGATTGTTTTCTAGCTTTTTGTAATCAGTTTGTTTGATGGTAAACAATAGCTCGTAGTCTTCTCCCCCGCTTAATGCAGCAATTGATGGAGCTATATTAAAATCAAGACAGGTGTTGACTGTTGTTGAATCAATTGGAATTTTGTTTTCATAGATGGTGCAACCAACACCCGAAGAATTACAGATATGTAAAATTTCTGAGGCAAGCCCGTCTGATACATCTAACATTGAAGTAGGTACAACTCCGACTTCAGCAAGAAGTCTGACTATATCTGCCCTGCATTCAGGTTTGAGCTGTCTTTCTAAAGCGTAATCATGTCCATCTAAATCGGGTTGAACCGTAGGCGCAGCTTCAAAAACTTGTTTTTCTCGTTCTAATAATTGAAGACCGATATATGCACTTCCTAAATCCCCAGAAACAAAAACTAAATCGTTCTCTTGTGCATTATTTCTATATGTAATTTTATCCGAATCGGCATACCCAATAGCAGTAACACTAATCATTAAACCTGATTGTGATGAAGTTGTATCTCCTCCAACTAAATCTATATTATATGTCTTACAAGCGGCCTCCATCCCTTCGTAAAGTTCCTCGAGCGCTTCCACAGAAAACCTGCTTGAAACAGCTATAGAAACAGTAACTTGTTCGGGTGTACCGTTCATCGCCAAAATATCTGAGAGATTAACAACAATCGCTTTGTAGCCGAGGTGCTTTAAAGGAGCGTACATTAAATTGAAATGTACATTTTCAACAAGTAAATCTGTTGACACAAGGACTTGCTTGCCATTAGAATCGAGTACAGCAGCGTCATCACCAATACCGTAACCTGTAGATTTGTTTTTGGTTTCAAAACCTTTTGTAAGATGCTTAATAAGTGCAAATTCTCCCAAACTTTCTAATTCCGTTCTTGTTTCTTTGTTTTCTAACATAACGCCAATATTTGCTGCAAAAATAGGAACAAAATCGAGAATAGTTTTCTCTTATTTAGAATGAATCTTAATAAGCCTTGTTTTTGAGCGAATTGCGTAGTAAATTTGCAATATAAAAAATTAGGTATTTATGATTAAGGTATCAGATAACGCAAAGAGTCAGGCCATTAAATTAATGGCAGAAGACAAGAAGGATGGTTCGTTTATTCGAGTTGGTGTTAAAGGTGGAGGATGTTCAGGTTTAATGTATGAGTTAAATTTTGACAACGAGCTTACTGATAATGATAAAGAACTTGAAGATAACGGAGTTAAGGTTGTCGTTGATAAGAAGAGTGTATTATATCTAGTTGGTACTGAATTAGATTATGAGGGGGGATTAAATGGTAAGGGGTTTATTTTTAAGAATCCTAATGCTAATAGAACTTGTGGCTGCGGCGAAAGCTTCGCCATATAATGAAGTTGATAAAGTTAAAAAGGTTTGAAAGACTATGAATTTAAGAGCATGATAAACCTTAAAAACTAAGAATGGGAAAATATACAGAAGAACAGCTAGAAAAAGAGCTCGAAACGCAGGAGTATAAGTACGGATTCGTTACCGACATTGAAACAGAAAAGGCTCCAATTGGACTAAGTGAAGATATTATTCGTTTGATATCCGCCAAGAAAAATGAGCCAAATTGGTTGTTGGAATATAGGTTAAAAGCTTACAAGGCTTGGCTCAAAATGGAAGAGCCAGAATGGGCTCATGTTAATTATCCTAAAGTTGATTTTCAAGACATTTATTACTACGCAGCACCAAAACCGAAGAAACAATTAGATAGTTTAGATGAGGTAGATTCTGAACTATTAGAGATGTACGAAAAACTAGGTATTTCTATCGATGAGCAAAAAAAATTATCGAATGTAGCTGTCGATATTGTGATGGATAGTGTTTCGGTTAAAACTACATTTCAAGATACTTTAGCCAAACTGGGAATAATCTTTGGGTCATTTAGCGATGCCGTTCAAAATCACCCTGAATTGGTGAAAAAATATATGGGGACAATAGTTCCATACACTGACAACTACTATGCGGCTTTGAACGCTGCTGTATTTACTGATGGCTCGTTCTGCTATATTCCAAAAGGGGTTAGGTGCCCAATGGAATTGTCAACTTATTTTAGAATTAACGAAGCTCAAACTGGTCAATTTGAGAGAACTCTTGTGGTCGCAGATCAGGGTAGTTATGTTAGTTATTTAGAAGGATGTACCGCTCCAATGCGTGATGAAAATCAGCTTCACGCTGCAGTGGTTGAATTAGTTGCATTAGATGATGCGGAGATAAAATATTCTACCGTTCAAAACTGGTATCCTGGAGATAAAGAAGGAAAAGGTGGCATTTACAATTTTGTTACAAAAAGAGGTTTATGCGAGAAAAATGCAAAAATTTCTTGGACTCAAGTAGAGACAGGTTCATCTGTAACGTGGAAATATCCAAGCTGTATTTTAAAAGGAGACAACTCGGTTGGAGAGTTTTATTCAGTGGCTGTAACGAACAATTTACAACAAGCAGATACGGGAACAAAAATGTTGCACCTTGGGAAAAACACGAAGAGCACGATTATCTCTAAAGGAGTTTCGGCAGGTAATAGTCAAAATAGTTACCGAGGCTTAGTGAAAATAAATAA
>Ga0315332_10000689_pt1 | contig 16346 bp, 11 predicted proteins | sample M110034915metaG_FD_203455 | JGI IMG/M metagenome (GOLD analysis project Ga0315332, IMG submission 203455) | Ammonia-oxidizing marine archaeal communities from Monterey Bay, California, United States - M1 100m 34915 | ecosystem: Environmental > Aquatic > Marine > Intertidal zone | place: USA...
CTGGTAGGACTCGATAGTGAACGGATGCCTTTACGCAGTCGGTTACTGGCGGTTCCTCAATACCGCAAACTCTATCTGCAGTACCTGCGAACCATTGCTGAAAAGAATCTTGCACCTAAAACTCTGCCACCCCTAATCGCTCACTATCGAAATCTAATAGATTCCGAAGTACAAATCGACACCCGTAAAATGCTTTCCTACGATGCCTTTGCTACCGCAACAGCTCCGCTACAGGACAATCAAGTCGTAGCTCCCGGCAGCATCAATGATTTCATAGAGCAGCGACGTGACTTTCTCTTGAAGCATAAAGAAATCAGTGCGGTTGCCGTGTTGGACATCGAACGCCCAACGATTCCAAAACCGCGCATGGCCCAAGGAGACGCCAGAGTTAAGGTGGCAGTAAGTGAATTCCTAGCTTCCAATAAGCGGACTAATAAAGACCCCCAAGGCGAATTTGAAGACTGGATCGAGCTGGTCAACTATGGCAGTACCGACGTCGATTTGTCCGGCATGTTTCTAACTGACGATACGGATGATATCTATAAATGGAAAATTCCAGCCGGCACGATTATCAAAGCAGGTGGATACCTCATCATCTGGGCCGATGAAGATGGGGGGGACGAAGGGCTGCATGCTAATTTCAAACTCTCCAAAAATGGTGAAGCCATCATACTCACCAATCAGGGTGCCATTGTGGACAGTCTCAAGTATGGGCCTCAGATATCAGAAGTTTCCAGTGGACGCATCGCTGGAGATAACGGAAAAATTAAGAAGTTGAGACCAACACCAGCCTCCCCTAATCGATTAATTGACTAAGGATAACATCGGCTAAGAGGGGTGCTGACTTAGTCGGTTCCAATGGCTATGAAGCCGTCACGTTAACAGTTCCTCTTTAACAAAACGGATGAAACTATGTCACGCTGGATGCTATGTATCGCCACGTGTTTAACGACCGCGGCAACAATAAGTGCGGAGAAGAACGTTTTCGAAACACGCGTGAACTTCCAGCTCAAAGAACATCGCGCCTTTACCATGATTCCGCCTAAAGCCGATAAAACAAAACCAATTCCCTGGGTTTGGTATGCTCCTACGCTTGGGCAAGGACTACCTGGAAAACATGAAACCTGGATGTTTACAAAGTTGCATGAACACGGGATTGCTATTGCCGGCATCGACGTTGGGGAATCCTATGGTAGTCCTCAGGGTCGCAAGTTATATCAAGCGCTCTATCAAGAACTGACTTCGCACAAGGGCTTTGCTACCAAGCCTGTTTTGCTTGCCCGCAGTCGAGGCGGTTTAATGCTCTATAGCTGGGCAAATAAACACCCCCAATCCGTAGGCGGTATTGCCGGTATTTACCCGGTCTGTAATCTAACAAGCTATCCCGGAGTCAGTCGAGCCGCTCCTGCCTTTGGACTGACACCGGCACAACTAGAAGAACGACTACAGCAATTAAATCCTGTTGAACAACTAGAGCCACTGGCAAAAGTCAAAGTGCCCATCTTTCATATTCAGGGTGATAGTGACAGAGTGGTTCCACTAGGGCCGAATTCAAAGTTACTTGCTCAACGCATCACCGCGGCAGGCGGTACTGCGCGAGTGGAAGTCATCCAAGGCCAGGGACACAACCTGTGGGAGGGATGGTTTCATCATGAAGGATTAACGAACTTCATGATTGAACACGCCAAACCCTAAGAACCAGCCGGTTATTGATTGTGTTTTTCAATCAGGGCTTCAAACCTGGTGACCAGATCGGGGTGCTCTTCAGCAAGGTTCTGCTGCTCACCTAGGTCTGTAGATAAATCATACAATTCGATAGCAGAATTATTATTGATGCGTACCGCCTTCCATTTTCCCTGGCGGACTGCAAACTTCTGACCTGCCCGCCAAAACAAATACGCATGTTTCTTTTGGATTCCACCAATTAATGATGGCAGATAGGAAATGCCATCGATATCTTTAGGGGGGTCGATTTCTGCTAATTCACAAGCAGTTGGTAGAAAATCCCAAAACGCAGAAGGGTGCGCCGTGGAGCTGCCGGCGGCAATCCTCCCCGGCCAGCGAGCAATCATCGGTACCCGAATCCCTCCGTCATAGAGATCGCGTTTATAGCCTCGGAGTTCACCGTTGGAATTAAAGTACTCCATCTTGTGCCCGCCTTCTTGATGGGGGCCATTGTCTGAGGTGAAAAACAGGATAGTGTTCTCATCGAGCGCTAACTCCTTGAGCAATGCCATCAATTTCCCAATATCACTATCAAGGCGCGTGATCATCGCGGCATAGCCTTTTTCAGGGTTGGGCCAGTCCTGTTTGGAGTAGATACCGTAGTCGGGAACTTCCTGACCATCTCCGGTAGCGCGTCCACCTTCGTTATTGGTATGTGGAATCGTGTAATGCGCCTGCAGAAAGAAAGGCCTAGCAGCATTTTGCCGAATAAAGTTCATCGCTTTTGCATGCATAACATCGTGGGAATAAGTAACCCGTTTAATGGAAACCTTCGGCTGGTCGCCGACAACGTTGCCGGATAATGGATACTGAACGTTGTTTTCCCAAAGGTATTCGGGATAAAAGTTGTGAGCGTTACTTTGATTGAGATACCCGAACCAGTAGTCAAAGCCCTGTTTGGTTGGTACACCACTGCTGCCTGGAGTTCCTAGTGCCCACTTGCCAACCCCGCCGGTAGCGTAACCTGCTGCCTTGAGCAGCGTCGTTACCGTACGCGTGTTTTCAGGGAACAAATATTGCGTGTTTCCATGGATGGGTGTGTTGCCACTGTGTCGACCGGTTAGCAGAACCAATCGAGAGGGTCGGCAGACCGTATGACCAGAATAGTGGTCAGTGAATTTCATGCCCTCTTTGGCAAGTTGATCGATGTGAGGTGTTTTGATGACTTTCTGCCCATAACAGCCCAGATCTCCGTAGCCCATATCATCTACCATGATATAGATAATATTTGGTTTATCTGCCGCCTGAATGAGATTGGGAGAAAACAGTAGGCAAAAAACAAGTAGGAGGCGTGATGTGGTCATAGGATTGTCAAATATAAGAGCAGGAAATATTAAAAAGATGTACGCATGATAACTTATTCCAAAGCGTTAGATGCGTTGACTCAAAGTATGTCTTTCGAAGTCGCTTCATGCCGCTTGGACAACCCTTTCCATCCTACCGCACCGCCACTGGAAAAGAAAACTAGTGTGAGCTTACTTCTTGGTCTTCAACGGTTTTGATTTCCGTATTCCCTAGGCTGCAAAACCAGCAGCGATGGTGATGTTATCCACCACCGGCAGATGTTAAAATAATCGACTTGTCAGTCAAACTAACTCCCCAACAACCTCCGACACACCGTTCTATGAACCCCACGTTAAAATTATCGTCCCTCTCTCGTACGGCAGTCTTGCTAATCACATTACCGACCCTATTGTGGGCTCAAAATCCTCCCTACGATGTCTTTCCGGAGGCAGACCCGCCTTACTACCGAGTCCGCTACGAAGCTTCAGAACAACCTGGTGAATTGAGCTTCCCGGTCAACTACACCGTCTGGATCCCGCCCGGTGTAAAAACACTACGCGGTGTCATCGTCCATCAGCACGGTTGTGGTGAGGGTTCTTGCAAATCAGGATTAAGCGGGGCTTTTGACCTGCATTGGCAGGCTCTATCTAGGAAACATGATTGCGCTCTACTAGCTCCCGCCTACGAGCAACCGCAGCAAGCGGACTGTCAACTCTGGTGCGACCCGCGAAACGGATCGGCTCAAACATTTGTAAAATGCCTAGTCGATTTGGGAAAAAAGTCAGGGCACCCAGAGCTAGCCAAGGTGCCCTGGGCCTTGTGGGGACACAGCGGCGGTGGACATTGGGCCGGCGGCATGGTGCTTTTGTACCCGCAACGGGTGGCAGCGGCCTGGCTCCGCTCCGGAGTACCTCTATTGGAACCGAACCCAGATCGACCCTCGATCAAGCCTCACGCGTTGCCCGCCGCAGCTCTACAGGTACCCGTGATGTGTAACCCCGGAACCAAAGAAGGCGTCACGATCAAGGATGGTCGGTTCGCACGCGTCTGGCCTGCGAATGAAGTCTTCTTCTACGGCATGCGTGGCAAAGGCGGACTGATCGGAGTATCGGTCGACCCACTGACAGCCCATGAATGTGGCAACCAACGTTACTTTGCCATTCCCTGGCTCAATGCCTGCCTGCAAATGCGGCTTCCCAAAGTCAACGGCAAGCCACTCAATGCAATGCCGACCGACAAGGCCTGGCTGGCCAACCCAACCGGTTTCGAAGCATTCCCCATTGCAAAATATGACGGTGACCCGTTGCGGGCCGCTTGGTTCCCTAATGCCAACGTAGCCCGCGGCTGGATGCAGTACGTGAAAGACACGGCCGTAGTCGACACGACACCGCCACCCGCTCCAACAAACCTGCAAGTCACGGGAAACCAGCTCCGCTGGCAAGTACAGGCTGATCTGGAGAGTGGACTGGCACACTTCATCATTGAGCGAAACGGCCAATTTCTGACCAACCTTCCGGAAAAAGGCAAGAACCCTTTTGGGCGCCCTCTTTTCCAGAACCTGCTGTACAGTGACACGCCCACACAGCCACTGGCTCCGTTGCAATTCACCGACACAAATTCCGAACCGGGAAAAAAATACACTTACCGAGTGATTGCGGTAAACACAGTCGGACTAAAGTCAAAACCGTCTTCAGGATCCACTGCGAAGGGAAATAATCGCTGACCGTGGCAAACACCCCGTACACCGCACGGAACATTAGAACTAGAGTCTTCTAATCATTCGCTCTAAAACTTCAAAGGCAACGTAAATTACGGTCATCACCAGTGCCAAACCCCAATACCTCAAATCGCGCAGACGACGTGCCTTCTGCTGCTGTTGCCGGCCTTCGAGGCTAAACACTGTGGCTGGAAGTTCAGCTGGCAACTCACTCGTGTCCTCTGGGATTTCTAGACGCAAACCATGAAGAACGATCGCTTGACCACATTGCGTACAAGAAACCGAAGGGTCTTCAAATTGTTCCAAGACCTGCATCTCGTGGCCACATTGATTGCAGCAGATCTCTCGTAATCCCGGCAGTTTGTGGGGAAGCAGCTCTGGGTGACCATAGATATCGTCCAAACTGTCCTCCGAGTAAAACATATGCAGTTCATTGAGTTACCAAGTGATGAATTGATTATAAACATTTCCCTCAACAAAAGCTCTAGCATATGACTTTAGCGACACGCCCCAATCCAGCGAATAGAGAAAAGCCATCATCTGTTTTTGGTTTTAAATAGCAGCCAAAACAAAATGACAACAACAATCACTACATACCGTTCCCCATAGAGATTCTTACCAAACAGCCCCCAGGCCGCGGCTGCCATACCCAAAACCGCAATGATAAAGTGCAGAGGTATATATTTCAGAGTTTTGTTCCTGTACTTCTCCTTGAGATCGAAGAAATATACCTGCAGGAAAGCCATGGATATCAACACGACTAGCAAGAAATTCCAATAAAACATGTATTGATTCAAAACGTTCACTCCATCGGAAGGACAACCACAGCATTCAACGCTCAATTTCACCACGTGCGAGATCGATCAGTCGGGAGAACACTTTTTCACCCCCGGTTCGCAGCCCACAGTGCTCATATTCACTCGTATACCAACCCTGCATGTTGGGTATGAAATCAATCGTCTCGCGGGTGAAACGCGTGTTCACGAACATATCGTTGTAGTAAACGGCACAAGCCACGGGAACCTTGTTTCGACTCAATACATCTTTATCGTAAAGCTCCGGCCAGTCATCGAACGCAGCTAGAATATCGGCCGCTGCTTTCATTTCCCTGAGTTCACCAATTTCCTCAAACATCCAGGGAAAGATCATCTCGCCATAAAAAAGGAAGTCCTCGTAATCATCATAATGACTGTATTTCTCTTTCTGGACGGCATCACAAGCCCAACCAGTCGCAGCACGCTGGGCGTAAATCGCTTCATGCAAGATAGCGAAGATCGGGTTACTGTCGAAACGGAGACTGGCCTGCACACCTTTAAGAAAGATATGACTAACCACTTCTTGCTCGCCAACCTGGACAAATGCTTCCTCAACCAGATAGTGAAGCGCTTCAGCCGTACCTGCAAACCCAAGTTGCATACCCAGCAACTGTACAAGACGGGGCGTCAAACGATCCCCGTTAGGCAACCGTACGTCGCATTGTTCTAGGTGACGGCACAGTTTAACAAGACGCTGTTTATCCATTGGAAACTTTTCGAAATACTGTCGGTTACGCTCCTCCATAAACGGAAAGGTACCTTCGTATATTTCTCTGGCTGTCCGATCTAGCCCAGGAACGCCCCCGAAAATAAAACACTCTTTCAGACCTTCCGGATGCAAACTTAAATAAGTGGTGGTACACCAACCGCCATAACTTTGACCAATCGTCGACCAAGGTTCGCTGGGACTCATGTGAGCGCGAATCGCTTCCGCATCACGGACAATGTTATCGGCGCGAAAATGCTTAAGGTAATCTGCCTGCTGGGTGGCGTCTCCTTCAGCCGCCAAGGTTTGGTGGCTGACCGGCGCACTTAATCCATTACCGCGCGTATCATACATGAGCACGCGAAATTCAGTCAGTGCACGTTTTAGCCAACCTTCTTTTTTAATTGGCAGCGGCGCGCGAAAACCGGGACCCCCTTGCAGAAAAAGCAGAAAAGGTTTTTCTACACTTTTCGGATCCAAATCACGAACTTCACGAACAAATACATTGATCTTTCGCGCATCCGGTTCATTATAATTCAGCGGTAGAGCAAAGCTGTGATCAATAAGCTCCATGCCAGGGATTCGATAGGGACTGGTAGACTCCATTCAGCGGTTTCCTTTTACTCAGTTTTCAAGACATACATTATTTTATTTACTTGTACCATTCTCGCCGTCGCATACCAGACGTAAACGAAAAAAACTTACCGATAGCTAAGCGGTCAACCTCTTCACCGAGTACAGCGGATCCTTGCGGATGTCTTTTTTTTATTGATTTTGACCTGCAAGCACGAAGCATGAATAATATAATCATGGAAGATTTAGTGAACTTACAATTTCCCAAAACACTCTCAAAGCCCTAGCCACCGATGGCATTACGCAGGCAGAATAACTATCCAAGGTATCCTATGAAATGCCCTAAATGTGCAGCCTCGTTGTCCCCCTTGCCGGCTAACGATGTAACACTCGATAAGTGCCATAGCTGTGATGGAATTTGGCTGGATTATGGTGAATTAAAAAAGCTGAGAGAGTCCGGCGCGCAGGGCATCGAACAGGACCTAGAAGAACAATTTGGCAACCCAGCGGCACCGATGCAGAATCTAGATGGTTATCTACGTTGTCCATGTTGTGATGACAAAGGATTGCGATCGATTTATGTGTCCTATATTAAACCGGTACGGGTTGACCGTTGCCCAAGTTGTTACGGCATGTGGCTTGAAAAGAACGAACTCGACACACTGCTCCAGGATAAAAAACAACTGGACAACATTAAAGTAGAAAAAAGCCTCAAAGACCTATTGGCAGGCCTGATAAAAAAAATGCGTTAACCGTTATCTTAAATATCCAATGCGCCAGAATTAGGTTTTGAGCAATAGCTACTTCCCCCCAGCCTACATTTAAATAAGCAACTTTACAGATGATGCGACCGGCATCAAGTTGTTTATCGGCTGGTACCGCTTGCAGTACCCTTCTAGCCGTTTTACCATGAGCCGATAGCCTGCTATGTTTGCAGGCTGAGGAACTATTGAAAACATTTATACCAGAAAGTGCATACCGTGAATCGATTAGCGATCAGGACTCTATTTTTTATTCTGATAACCGGCAGTATCCTAGCCGCTGACAAACGACCTAACATCGTATTTATCTTTTCGGATGATCATGCACCCCATGCGATCGGAGCGTATGACGGCTGGCTCAAAGAAGTGAACCCGACTCCAAGTATTGATCAGTTAGCCAGTCAGGGAATGCTGTTTCGCAACAGCTTTTGTACCAATTCGATTTGTGGTCCTAGCCGCGCGGTGATTCAAACAGGTAAGCACAGCCATAAAAATGGCTTCATGAACAACGGAGATAAGTTTGACTGGAATCAGCAGACGTTTCCCAAACTGCTGCAGGCGGTAGGTTATCAGACGGCCATCTTTGGAAAATCTCACCTAGCAGGCAAACCACAGGGATACGATGCGTGGACCGTATTGCCAGGGCAAGGATTGTATTACAACCCAGATTTAATCACACCGCAGGGTCGCACAACGATCCAAGGATATTGCACGGACATCGTGACGGATATGGGAGTTGAATTCCTAGAAAGCGGACGCGATAAGGACAAACCTTTTCTGTTGATGGTTCAGCACAAAGCACCCCACCGTTGCTGGATGCCGGCACCTCGCCATCTCCACCTCTATGACGATATTGAAATCCCAGAACCAGTAACTTTGTTTGACAAATACAAGGATAATGCACCGCCGGCGCGATTCCAGGAACTGGAAATCGATCGACATATGGATCCGCACTATGACCTATTTCTGGATCTTGTTCCGGATGTACAACCCGAGGCAATCCAAAAACGCCAGGATCGATCCGCTTGGGTAAATTTAAAACGTTTTACCCCTGAACAGCTTAAAGTTTGGCGTGATGCTTGGGATCCCAAAGACAAAGCATTTCATCAGGCGAATTTGGAAGGTGACGATTTAGTGCGTTGGAAGTTTCAACGCTATGCGAAAAACTACCTACGTTGCGTTAAAGGTGTGGATGAAAGTGTCGGGCGAATTATGAAAACACTTGAAGAACAGGGTCTAACAGATAATACAGTAGTTATCTATTGCTCCGATCAAGGGTTCTATATTGGCGACCATGGCTGGTATGACAAACGCTGGATGTATGATGAATCACTCAAAATGCCTTTTGTGATTAAATGGCCAGGCGTGATCAAGCCAGGTTCCGTTGATGAACACCTGATTCAGAATATCGACTATGCGGCAACCTTCCTCGATATGGCTGGCGCAAAGATCCCAGCAGATATTCAAGGAGATTCACTGCTTCCACTACTTAAAGGAGAAGAAGCAAAACAGTGGCGTACTTCGATATATTATCACTATTATGAATTTCCAAGTGTGCACATGGTTCCTCGCCATTACGGGATTAGAACCGAACGATTCAAGTTGATGCACTTCTATGAATTTGGAGAAGAATGGGAACTCTATGATCTGGAAAAAGATCCCGACGAATTGAATAATCTTTATGGCAAGCCAAAGTACGCGAAGCGGACAAATGCGTTGAAGGCACAACTTACAAATCTACAGGAGCACTATCAGGACGACAGTGACATTTCTGAAAAGCCAGAGCAATGGCAACGGGAACAACGAGGTGGATAAGGCAGAGTGTCAGAACGGGTAGAGAATTCAATGCGACTCGTTCATCTTAAAGACTGCCATTACTGGATAGTGATCACTGATCGATTCGAGCGGCTTGTCGTTGTGCATAATTTCGGCACTTTGGCAACGCTTTGCCAGATTCGGTGATGCGAGGATAAAATCAATGCGTTCTAGAAATCCCTCTTGTTTCTCCGGAGTGTTGACATGCCCGAGTACAGTTGTCGGGTAGGAAGCTAAGTCCAGCAGGGATTTATAGGATGGCTGCGGATGCTGCAAGTCAAACTTTTTACGCACAACATCCCGCAGTGGAGCTTCCATGATTTTGTTCATCACATCAAAATTCCATTTGCCATCAACAATAAAACGATCGGCGAGTATTTTGTTTTTGTTACCTGGCCAGCGATGGTCAATCAGCGGTTGTTGCTGGTCAATCCATGATTGATCCGATTTGCTATGGGCATTAAAGTCGCCCATGAGAATAATCTCGCGCTCCTGTTGATCAAGGCGAACGACGAGCTCGCAGAGCAACGCTGCCTCTTTGATTTGTTGTCGACGAGATCCTGGCCAAAGATGGCAAACAATAACATCCAAACCGGCGGTACGGCAGTGTAAGTATCCATGCCAGAAATTTGCCGTGCGGCGTTGGAGAACTTCAATCGGTTGGCGACTGCTCAAGCCGATATTATAGCCGCCCCCTTTGAGCGTGGCAGCATAAGGGTGGTTCCATTTTTTAGCAGCAGTTTTGAGTCGGTCTTCATTCCAGCCGACTAATTCCTGCCAACCAGCAATGTCGGGAGATTGTTCATTGACCCACTTGACCGCTGTTTCAAACGAAGCGTTCCTACGAAAACCGTTAAACACGTTGTAATTTAGAATCTTGATCGTGGTTTCGGAATCAGCAGCGCGAAGATGGGTTACCAACTTCATGGGACCTAGCACGGTCCAACCTATCAAAAGCAGGGTCATAGCATATCGATGCATCAAGAAGTCCTTTGCTCAAGCAATTATTTCTCTGATCACCTTACCGCCAACGTCCGTTAATCGAAAATCACGGCCGTTAAGACGGTAGGTTAGCTTCAAGTGATCAAGCCCACAAAGATGCAGAATGGTTGCATGCAAGTCATTAACACTCACGCGGTTTTCCACTGCGACATTTCCGATTTCATCGGTGGCGCCATAATGCACACCTGCCTTTACACCGCCGCCCGCCATCCAATAAGTCATTGCGTGTGGATTGTGATCTCGACCTGTCCCACCTTTTTGCACAATGGAAAGCCGTCCAAATTCTCCGCCCCAAATAACGAGAGTATTGTCTAGCAACCCTCGCTGATCCAGATCCTGCAGTAAAGCTCCGATGGGTTGGTCGGTTTCACCTGCGAATTGCCCATGATTCTTAGAGATAGAAGTATGCCCATCCCAGCTACGAGCATTTTCCGTTCCACCACTATAGATTTGGATAAATCGTACGCCACGTTCCACCATCCTCCGAGCAACCAGACATTGTTTGGCAAAGTGCTCACATTTTTTGTCACCAACTCCATAGGCCTTCAGCGTTTCACTTGTTTCTCTTTGAATATCAAGCGCTTCCGGAGCGGCCTGCTGCATGCGGTAAGCGAGTTCGAAACTATTAATGCGAGTTTCCAAGTCGCGTTGTTCAGGGCGCGTCTTCTGATGATCCTGATTAAGATCGTTGAGCGTATCCAATAGTGCACGTTGCTGCAAAAGGTTTTTTGTTCCAGCAATCTTCAAATTATCAATGGGATCACCCTGAGGTTTGAACCATGTCCCCTGATATATACTGGGTAAAAACCCTGCGCCCCAGTTTTGAGCATAGCCTTTGGGGAGACCTCGATTCAAAGGGTCAGACATGGTGACAAAAGCGGGTAGATCTTGATTGTCCGTTCCCAGCCCATAGGTCACCCATGAACCTAGACTAGGAAAACCCATACGTTTCATTCCAGTATTGATCATAAATAACGCGGGGCTGTGGTTATTGGATTCAGTGTAACCGGAATGAATGAATGCCATTTTATCCACGTGCCGAGCCATCTGGGGAAAGATTTCCGAAACCCACGATCCACTTTCACCATACTGGCGAAATTTGAAGGGAGATTTCATGATGGGGCCCACATTGCCTGTAAAAAAACCAGTATTCTTATCGAAGCCCTCCAGTTCCTGGCCATCGTGTTTTTCCAACTCCGGCTTATAGTCCCATGTATCAACTTGGCTTGGTCCACCGTTCATAAACAGCCAAATAACACTCTTAGCCTTAACTGGAAAATGTTGTTTCTTTGAAGCAAATGGATTACCCTCGGCAATTACGGAATTGCTGAGTAAACCTTGATCGGCAAGTAAAGCGCTGAGGGCAATCGACCCCATACCACCCCCACAACCGCGTAGAAGCTGGCGTCTTGTAATGAATTCAGTCATCGTCGATAAGGTTCCGTTAAATCAAAGGGCTAGTAAATGTAACAGAATTCGTTCAGGCAAATCACCAGTTGGAAGAGGTCAGCGAAAGCATCTTCCTCGGGAGTGTTTGAACCACTGTCAGTGTAGGACTGGGTTTGTTGAGTCAAAAAAGTGAGACTTTTTTCTGTCTCGGAGACAGTTGGTTGTCGGCTTAACGTACGTTGATATAGATGCGTCACTACCCTTGTTAGATCCTGAGACTCGGTGAGTAATTGTTTGGCCCCGTTTTCACAGTATTTACGGATATGAGGGTTATTGAGTAACAACAGTGCCTGAGGAGCAACGGTCGTTGTAGGTCGTTGCCCCTGACTGACTAGCGGTTCCGGAACATCAAAAACCTGTAGCATGGGGATGAGTTTACTACGTTTAATCGTAAAATAGATACTTCGTCGCCGCATGGACTCGTCCAGCGTACCGGCACCGAACATTCTAGAATCCAGTTGTCCGGTAACATTAAGAATGGAATCCCTTAACGCCTCCCCTTCGAGTCGTCTGGGACTAAAACGCCAGAGATATTGATTGTCAGGATCCTGTACCGCATCGGCTTTACGGTAATCTGAAGATTGTTGATAGGTATAGCTGGAGAGGATCAATTGGTGGATAGTTTTCAATTTCCAATCATTCTTGATGAGTTGGTTTGCCAACCAATCCAGCAGATCGGGGTGACTGGGTGGTTGCCCCTGATTGCCGAAGTCATTTGTCGAAGCTACTAAGCCGCGTCCAAAGTGATGATGCCACAGTCGATTGACCATCACGCGAGCCAATAAATCCCCTGCTCCATGCTCAGTATCAACCATCCAGTTCGCTAATGCCGTTCGTCGATTCGACGTGGTACTGTTACTTGGTGGGGTTTGTACCCAGCGATCGATACTGTCTTGCGCGGGTGATAAAATTTGCAGGAATCCCTGGGAGGCCCGCCCTACTTTTTGTTGTACATCGCCACGTTTAAGGAAATGCACTTCATCAAAGAAATCTTTACCTTGCGTATGATGCCGGATAGGTGTGACGCCTTCGCTGACGATCATGACGGTTTCTGTTTTCGCTGTGGGAGCGGATTTGAGATGTTCCTGTCGTTTAGCTTCCAGTGCCTTCCAGCCCTCATCTTTTGTGCGGTACCAGTCCAGAGCCGCCTGGAGATCCTCGGCGGTTCGGTCTTCTGGTGATTTTGCGAGTGCAACAAGAACTTCTTCGGAGATCGCATCACCTAGTAGCGGACTATCCGGATCCGAAGAAACGGAGATACGAAAGCGGCCCATAATGTGCTTCGTATTCCCATTAAAGGCAACCGTTATCCGTAAGCGGTGTCCCTGCGGGGCGTCCAGTGGTTCGGCAAACGTCACAATAACGGCATGGTTTTTGCCAAACTGTGGATCTACTGCCCAACCGGATTTTTTATCCTTGTCGATAACGGTTCTAACATGCAGGGAACTATCATTCTGGTTGAAGGTAGCACGAGCACTGCTGAATGCAAGATCCGTGAGTTCGTTGGGGGCGTTCAAAGGGGCTTTTGCCACATGAATATCCGTTAATTGAAAATTACCATTTACCGCTAGACCGGGTCCTCCGGCTTTAAGAGTCGGATCGGCAAAAGCTTCAATTCGCAATGCCTGTAAGTTTCTTTGATGACTGTGGAATTCAAATGTATAGGTATCCTGCGGGGGTGCTGTGGCGGATTGCACCTTGAACGATTGATCGGCCTGACGTTGAATATTGGAGCCCTTTTCAGACTGAACATCGAAAAACTTTAGCGTGAACCAACCCGGTAGTTCTTTGGCTTGTGGCGTCTGGCTCCACACCTCAAATGCGGATCGTAGCTTTGTCTGTTCGTAGCTCTTTAAAGCATCAACATACGGTTGATGTTCTGATTTAAAACGAGCTTGTTGATCGATCAAGTTTGAGGCGTTCATAACAATAGGCTGGTTGGAACGCACGGCGGTTGTAAATGTAGACGTAAATCGATAGTAGTCCGCTGCGGGAATCGGATCAAATTTGTGATCATGACAGCGTGCACAACCAATGGTTAGTGCGAGCATGGCCGTACCGGTCGTGGCTGCCATATCATCCAGCGCATCGTAACGGGAAGATTCCACTTCGTTGGCGGTGATTTGAGTGGGGAAAACTCCCGCTCCGAGAAAGCCTGTTGCCATCATCGCCAGTGGATTTTCCGGCGAAAGCTCGTCGCCCGCCAGCTGCCAACGTGTGAATTGGTCGTATGACATATCCTGATTGAGTGCCTTAATGACAAAATCACGATAGTGAAAGGCAAAGGGGCGATCATAGTCCTGCTCAAACCCATGGCTTTCCGCAAAGCGGGCAACATCCAGCCAATGCCGAGCCCAGCGTTCACCATAATGCGGACTGGCCAATACGTATTCAATGGTACGGATAATGATTTCGTCTTGCGGATGACTCAACAACTCCGTGAGCTGATTGTGAGTGGGCGGCATTCCCAATGTGTCCAAAAAAATACGCCTAACTAGTGTATGGGTATTCGCCGGTTGTGAAAAATGCAACTGCTGGGAGTTGAGGCCTGCGGCTATAAAGTGATCGATGGGGTTTTGTGGATCCGGATGAAGATCTTGGCGAAACTGAGTTTGCTGCAAAGGCTTAAATGCCCAATAGTCTTTTTGTTCCTGACTGATTCGCCGCTGCGTCCAGGCATCCACAGGTTCACTGGTATCCAACAATGGACGATCAAAAGCGGCACCTAAATCAATCCACTTGAGAATTGAGCTGATCAAGGTGCCACTGAGCTTACCGCTATTCATCGGCATGGCGGGCTCGACACGATGATAGAGCATGTCTGCTAGGTAACTTTCCTCAGCTTTACCTATTGTAAACGTCTCGCCACTTGCGCCACCAAGCAAGAATAGTTTGCGGGTCGTAATATTAAATTCAGCTTCTGTCTTTTCACCGCCATGACATTTAACGCAATGTGATGTCAACGCTTGGCGAACAGTGGATTTGAATAGATGTAGACTCTTGGCCATCCGTGCAGCATGCGCCGGATCTGGGTTGTCCTGCGGTTGCGCCATAATCGGCGACGCGGTCGCCACAAGTAGCAAAAAGAGAGCGAAGTATTTGATGGTAGAATTCCCCAGACATATTGGCTTACAAACGATATTCATCTGACTCCGATTATAACCGATTTCTAAATTGTTTTCCTGCAAGCACCGAATCTGATTGGAAGCTACAACTACATATTCGATTCCCTTGAACTAGAAACTACAATCATATTTAAAAGAGATGAATGGATTCGAGCGGAGGCCGAGTATCTTTTTTTGCGTGCTCGATTTTTATAAGCGTCAGAGCCGTGACTCCGGTTGACCGGCACCGATGGGCATGTCAAAAAGAACATCTCGTTTAACCTTCCATTATGAAAGAATCTCGTGCAATGAAATTTAGCCGCTTATTCCGGTACATGCTCGTGACGCTATTTTGCGCTAGCTCTGCATTTGGGGCTTCTAGGCCTAATATAGTTCTGATTATTTCCGATGATATGGGGTTTTCCGATTTGGGGTGCTACGGCGGTGAAATCGAAACCCCAGCACTGGACGCCGTCGCCGCAGGTGGGCTGCGATTCACAAATTACTATGTCAACAATATGTGCTGGCCAACACGCGCCAGCTTAATGACAAGCCTCTATCCGAAAACAGCATTGCCCTATAAAGGATCAGCCAATGGGGGTCTTCATCCGCATGCCGTCACATTGCCCCAGACGCTAAACGCAGCAGGCTATAGCACTTTCATGTCTGGGAAATGGCATTTATCGAATTCCGGAAAACCAGACGGGCCTAATGCCCCACACCATCGAGGCTTTGACCAGTTTTACGGGACAATTCATGGAGCTTCCGATTTTTTTGCACCGGCTGATCTGCAGCTTAACGGAAAAAGTATGCGGCATCAGTGGGATGGAAAAGAGGATTATTACTACACAGATGCAATTACGGATCAAGCACTCGGTTTTCTCGAACAGCGGGATCAAGAAAAGCCCTTTTTTCTATATGTCGCCTACACGTCGGCGCACTGGCCTTTGCACGCAAAGCCAGAAGATATTGCCCATTATCAAGGTCGCTATGAACTGGGCTGGGATGCACTTCGTCGGCAACGACATGCACGCATGAAAGAACTGGGAGTTGTCGACCCCCGCTGGGAGTTGTCGCCCCGCCATCCTCTAGTCCCTGCTTGGGAAGACGCGGAAGAGAATCTTTGGCAACAGCGGCGGATGGAAGTCTATGCTGCCCAAATTACCTGTATGGATCGGAATATCGGACGAATTACCGACTATCTGCGCGATGCAGGAATCGCGGATAACACGATGGTGGTTTATCAACATGATAACGGAGGTTGTCACGTTGAATACGGAAAAATGCGCAAAGGTAGCTGGAGTCGTGATTTCACTACCGATGGAAAGAAAACACCGATTAAGCCCGGTAATGTCCCAGGGCTAATGCCCGGTTCGCAAGCAACGTTTCAATCCT
>Ga0315332_10000697_pt1 | contig 16300 bp, 9 predicted proteins | sample M110034915metaG_FD_203455 | JGI IMG/M metagenome (GOLD analysis project Ga0315332, IMG submission 203455) | Ammonia-oxidizing marine archaeal communities from Monterey Bay, California, United States - M1 100m 34915 | ecosystem: Environmental > Aquatic > Marine > Intertidal zone | place: USA...
TCCTGGGCCAAGAGCTGGCACCATGATCATGATCACAACCATTCCGATATCGCCGGGCTGACTGTGCAACAGCGCAAGCGAAACAGCATTCGCGTAGCTGCCATTCATGTCGATGCCAATGAACTTCGCATCAACCTCATCGGCCATACCAGTGATGCCGTATTCGTTGCGGTCGGCAAACATGATCGAGCCGCCAGCGGTGCCATGCAACGCACTGATGGTCGTCGCCGAAGGAACCGGCCCAATCACATTGCTCAGAACCATCTGACAAAGGTCTTCATGGCCAAGCGTCCAGCCGTTCTCAATCATACGAAAGCCGATGCCTTGACCTCGAGCCCCCAGAACACCGGCCGCCAACCGGAAACCGTGACCCAACGGGCTCGGCGACTGCGCCAATTGTAACGACACATACGACGGCGTGACCGGAGGGATGTCATTACCCGTTGGCAGTGGCGGAGCCAACACGGGTGTAGCTGTCGAGGTCGCGCTCGCGAGGTATAGACGCGGCTGAAGGTAGACGTGTTCGATTAATGGCTCATTCGCGAGTTGCTGACGAAGACGCTCACAACTGGCGGCGTCGTCTGCAATGACGTGGAACCACAACCCCAGATGACCAGGCCGATTGCCTTCCGGCAACACAGAGCAGGCATGTTCGTGCCATCGATCGAGCTGATCGCGCGACACACTGGTGACCATCGGTCGAACCGTCGCAGTAGCAAGCCACCGCTGCACCGACGAAAGATCGATGCCCACTGCAGAAACCAATTTGCCGCCGCGCCACTCAGCGCCAGAGCCTTCCGCAAGTTTAACCTCAAGGCGGGTTTCGTAGACAGCCGGCAAACCATCGCATGATTGCGGGCTATGAACGTCGGGCGAACGCAGCAGCACTGGCACACCAGTGGTATCCGAGGCACGGCGCCAAGCAGACTCGCCAACCTGAGCGATCAGATTCGCCCCAAGGCAGACCATCGACAGGACAACTAACAACGTGCGTAACCGGCTCATCGGCTTCCCATCCTACCATGACTAGGCCACCTTGCTTAGACCGATGATGGGTTGCTGCAAAGCTGCCGCTCACGCCCCACAACATGGGCACTAGAAGGGCACATTGCCTACCGGGTAAGCCCGCCACTCGGCGAAGTCGTAGTGCCACCATTCATGCTCGTAGACAGCAAATCCCTGCGCCTCCATCGCTCGCCGCAAAACTTCCCGGTAGTAGCGCTGCCGCGACGTGCCACCGGGATAATCGGGATACGCACGCGCGGTGAACTCGTCATACCCAGACGGCATGGCATGCTCTTTACCCGTCTCAAGATCGTAGAGCGTCAAATCGACCGCACAACCGCGGTTGTGACGCGAGCCATTGGCAGGGTTCGCGACAAAGTGCTTTAAGTGCGATGGCGTTGCATCCCAAAAAACCTTAGTCACGGACCAGGGCCGATACGCGTCAAAGATCTTCAAGCCCAGGCCGCGTTTCGCCAGCTCACGATGGGCACGTAACAACGCCATCGCCGCTGGCTTTTGCATCTTTGCCTTCGCCTGGTCGTAGACCTTGGCACCGAGAAAGTTGTTATCGGTCGCATAACGGATATCCAACTGGATGGACGGATCCAAAGTCGCCAAGTCCACCAGATCAAAGGGCCGCAATCCCTGGGGCTGCGATGGCGGTTCTGCGCTCTTGGCAGCAGCAACCAACTCGGGAATGGGATGCTCCACAGGGATTCGAAACGTGCCACCAGTTGGACCTGGGCGACGCGGAAAACTCGCGCCGCCGACAACGGCAGCAACGACTTGACCGCTCTCATCACGCTCAAATAGCAACTGATCGGCGTTGTACATTCCGGCAGGGAAGCGATACCGGTCCTTGCCTTCACGGTCTGGAATGTCACGCACGACCCACTCTATCAAGACGGCAAGCCTCTGATGATCTTCATAGACCACCAGCACATTATGATCCCACCCGTACTCTCCAAGCAGATCACGCATCTCCTCTGGCATCGGTCCTGGAACGTCGTCCTTGCGAACATATTCGCCTCCGGCATCGAATAGATTCCCGTTTGGCAATCGCTTCAGCCGACGCGACCCTCCGATTGCTAACGGATCATCAGCGAGTAACGATCCGTCAGCGGCGCGGCGCATGCGTGTACGCACGCCGATGTTCGGGTCATAGTAGAGATCGCCATCACGCTCGCGCAGTTCCACCCAGTCATCGCCAATCTGCCATCGCCCCTGCAATGCCCGAGCCGCATCGACTCCGAGCGGTTGCGGGAAAACCGCTTCGGGAAGCGTTTCTCCCCTCCGATTGGCTAACGCCGCCAACAATGCACGATCGGCGATTGCACCCGAAACGTCACCCGCAAAGTCCTTGGTACAAACCACCGCGACGGCAAGGCCAATTTCAGGCAGCGCAGTCAACGACGAAGCGAAGCCATACACCGCACCGCCGTGGGACACGCGCAGATGGCCATCAAGCTGACCAACGAAATACCCTAAGCCACAACCCCTGGAGGTGCCTTCAGGTAATCGCCACATGCTTTGCTGCATCTCCGAGGAAAGCACACGCTGCTTCGCACCAGGAAACCAACTGCGTGCAAACCTCACTAAGTCGACAACCGTACTGCGCAGCTCCGCCGCCGGCGTGTAGCCGAAACGCCAATTCGGAGTAGGGATTTTGCGACCATCGTACGTCCACATGATGCCGTCGGCTTGCCGGTCCACTAGATCCGAGCGCCGCGCAAAGTCACTGTCGTGCAAGTCCAGTGGCTCCAATACAAGTTCACGCACGGCATCCTCAAACGACTGGCCGGTCACTTTCGCAATCACCTCACCCACGACGCCGATGCCAGGATTCGAATATTTGAAGGTCGATCCTGGCTCCGCGACCAACGCGGTATCATTGAGACTCGCGACTGTCGCCGACAACGATGGCTCGGAAGGATCGAAGTAGTGCCCGACCGGCGACTCGCGAACGATCCCTGCGCGATGGCCCATCAAGTTGCGCAAGGTCACCGGTTTGCCGAATGGATTCGTTGGCGCGAATGTCGGCAGATAGCTCGCGATCGGTTCATCTAGATCAAGTACGCCGCGTGCGACCAACACCATTGCGGCTGTATCAGTAAACAGCTTGCTGATCGACGCAACGCGATGCGTTGCGAGCACGTCCAAATCACTGGGCGCAGACACCAACGACGTCGCGCCATAGGCAGAATTGACGGCTCCACCAAAGGTCCTGGCCCACAGGTGCTCCTCGCCCGTGACCGGATCGACTTCGAGTAATGCGATCCAAATCCCAGGCACCCCCATCTCGATTTGCTGCCGATTAACGAAATCAGCAAGGTCGGGAACAACTGGGTCAAAGCGCTTGCTCTCGAAACACGGCGGTGCCACGCAACTGACGAATGAGAGCATCAGCAGAATCATACGCATCTTAAAATGGTGCCAGTTATGACCGGCAGCGGCAACGGCCCGCCGTATCGGCATTTCAGAACCATGCTATAACCACGGCGTATCCCAGATGGCTCTACCACCCATCTCGTCCAAATCACTGTGTGTAAATCCTCAAATCCACGTATCTTGACTGAGTTAATCCCCCTCACGCTCGCGATGCCGATCGCAAGCTACTCCCTGACACTGCTATGCGCCGACTCCTCCCGTCCTGCCTCGCACTTGCGCTGACGCTCTCACTCCCTAGTCAGCAACCAGACTTCTACGACATGGACACGGTCCGTGACGTGTATCTGCAATTTGCTCAGCCTAACTACTGGCAGCAACTCGAAGCCAATTACGGGCCCGAGATCAACATCGCGGCAACGATGACCGTCGACGGCATCGCATACCCCAACGTGGGCGTGCGCTTCCGCGGCAACACGTCCTACAACTGGCTGCCAAACGCACCGCAGCAAGGCTGGGAAAAGACCAGCTTCAACGTATCGATGGACTGGTCGGTTCAGGGGCAAGACATCTACGGGTTTGACAACCTGAACTTTAACAACGGCTTTCACGACCCGTTGTTCTTGCGCGAAGCGATGACCTACTACGTCATGCGCCAACACGGCGTCGCACCAAAGGCCAACTGGATTCGGTTGCACCTCAACGGCACCTACTGGGGTATCTACGTCAACGTCCAGCAACCGAACAAAGACATGTTCAAAGAGTGGTTCCGCAGCAATGACGGCAACCGCTACCGCTGCTTCCCGTCTTCGGGAAACTTCCAGAATGGACGCTGCTGCTACACCTGGCTGGGTTCCAACGTCAACTCATACATGTCCGCGTATCGAGTCAAGCAAGGTGACGGCCTCGACTTGATGAACATGTGCGACGTCCTCAACAACACACCAAACAACACGCTGCAGTCGGTGCTGCCCGATGTATTCAACGTCGACTCATTCTTGCGCTACGGCGCGGTGATGAACGTAGTAACTCAAACAGACAGTTACTTGCAGAGCGGTAAGGACCACTTCCTATACATGGACGAAGTGCACGGGGACGGCACGACACTGCCGTTCGACTGCAACGAAGGCATGCAAGAATCGGCCACGCTCTCACCAACGGCCTTCACGACGAGCAATAACCGTCCGGCTTGGACTGAGACGCTACAATTCTCTGATTGGAACCAGCGCTACAGAGCCCACTACCTGTCGATCATCGAGCAGACATTCAACACCACCGAGCTAACACCTTTGGCCCAACAGTGGCACGCGATGATCGCTCCAGACGTCATTGCCGACACCAAGAAGATCTACTCAACCACCGCGTTCCTCAACAACCTACAGAACTCGGTTTCGGTCCCATCGCCAAGCCCACAGCCAGGCAACACAAACGTGCCCGGTCTAGTTCCATGGATTGCCTCACGTACAAACTACCTGAGTAACCACAACTACCTTAGCGCGACCCGCCCGACCGTCAGCAACCTCGGCCATACACCATTACAACCGACGCCAACCACCACCACCTACGTCACCGTCGACACCGACAGCGTAGCGACGTCGGTAAACTTCTGGTCACGAGCACTAGGCAAGTTCGAGAGCTTGCCGATGTTCGACGATGGCCTACACGGCGACGGCGCAGCCAACGACGACACGTGGGGCATTGATCTGCCGCCACAAGCGCCGGGAACATTGATCGACTACTACGTCGAAGCCGTCGCTAGCTCCGGCGCCGTCCGCTACGAACCATTCACAGGCGAACTCGAGCGTGAGTGTCACCACATCCAAGTCAACTGGCCGATCATTCCGAGCGATATCGTTATCAACGAGTTCGTCGCCCAAAATCAAACCGGTCCGGTCGATGAAAACGGTCAACACGAAGACTGGCTAGAGCTCTACAACACGGGCACACAGACAATCGATGTTGGCGGCATGTGGCTCAGCGACACGCTCAACAACGTCAAATGGGAAATCCCCGCCAACAATCCCATCGCGCCAAATGGCGTCCTACGTGTGTGGTGTGATGAAGACGGCTCACAGGGTCCCCTGCACGCCAACTTCAAGCTGTCGTCCGGGGGCGAAAGCGTTGTGCTCTATGCTGTAGGCGGCACAGCCGTTCACGATGTCTACGAATTTGGACAACAAACAGCTGACGTATCAACCGGCCGCTTGCTCGATGGAGGCACAGACTGGGTCACGTATACGACACCAACCTATCAACAGCGCAACGAGATCACCGTTTGCGGTAACCGCACCTACGGCGCCATCACTGCTGGAGCACACGGCATCGACCTGGGCTTATCGGGGCCCGGACAGGTCAACACGTCGTTGACCTACATCGCAAGCAACGGCCCCGCGAATGGACTCGGAGTTCCAGCAATGGCATTAGCTGGCAGTCACTTCGATCTCGGATTCGTCGGAATCGACGAAGTTCTACTACTGTCACCTAGTTCATTGGTACTAATGCCGACGGTCTTCTTCAACGGATCCGGCTTCGCAAATTGGAGTTTCTCGATTCCGCCTGGAGTCGCCTACCAAAAGCTCAACGCGCAGTTATTCAGCTTGTCGGCAGCAGGCTGGGATAGCAGTCGTGCAATCGAACTGGTGATCTGCCCTTAACAACAGAGTTCAGGTGATCTACCAGAATCGCTACGAATGTAAGTTCGTCGTGCCCGAAGAGGTCGTGGCTGACGTCATCAACAGCGTACAGCCGCACGTAGAACCTGATCCATATGCCGCAACACAGCAAGACCACAGCTACGAGATTGCCAGCCTCTACCTAGACGACCCCTTCGACACGCTCTATCGCGAGACAATTGAAGGGCGCGCTGAGCGCTTCAAACTACGAGTACGCAGCTACGGTAACGATGCCGACCAAGAGCGCCGCACCGTCTTCCTGGAAGTCAAGCGACGCTACAACAGCATCGTGCGCAAATTGCGCTGCCCAGTGCCACACGATTTACTCGAAGACCTGCTTCACGGCGGCAACATTACGCGCGACGAATCTCTTTCGGCCTTACCGGACATGCATCGCCCAGCCTTAAACGAGTTCCTAAGGCTATCCGCGACGCGTGCTGCAGGCCCCCGCTGCACAGTGCGTTATCGCCGCCAAGCCTACGTTGGCATTGACGATCTCGACACACGCGTCACTTTCGATAGACACTTGAGCACGCTACCAACCGAGTCGACACGGGTTGAACACCGTGACCCGTGCTACATTGCCGTCCCAACAGGCGGCGTCATTCTCGAATTAAAGTACACCAATCAAATGCCACCGTGGATGGCTGTGACTATCCGCAAACTCGAACTACAACGTCGGTCATTTTCAAAGTATTGCTCATCAGTCGATGCCGAGCGCCGTGAAGGCGTCGGCCCTTTCGACGACAGGTAAGCCAGCGAAACCCGCACGTAGGAACAGTGACAATATCCCTCTAACGAATGCCTGAGTTCTTCCAACAATTGAATGACTTCGACGCCGCGATCCCGTCGCTGCGAACTGCATTGTTCTATCTGTTGCTCACATTCGTACTCAGCAAGCCACTCGCGTGGATCTACATCTGGACCCACCAAGGCACGAGCTACTCACGCTCCTTCGTGCACGCGCTGGTAATGCTGTCGATGATTGTCACGCTCGTCATGCTCGCGATCGGCGACAGCATGGCGCGAGCATTCGGCTTGTTCGGGGCCCTCGCACTGATTCGATTCCGCACGCCAATCAAGGACAGCCGTGACACGGTATTCCTGTTCTTGTCGGTCGCCATTGGCATCACAGTCGGCGTCCAAAACGCGATGTTAGCCGTTGTCGGCACGGCAGTAGCGCTCCTGGTCGCGGCCTACATGTATAGCGTGCGGTTCGGTGAGCGGATCGATAGCGATGCCGTCGTTCGCTTCACACAACGCCAAGATGACGACACAACTACCGAGGGCGACTCAAGGCTACGCCAAGTACTACGCCACTACTGCAAGACCTTCGCCCTCGTCAGCATGCGCGACGGCCGCAAGCCAACAACGCTCGACGTCTCATATCAAGTCATGCTGCGCGAACCAGAAAGTCACCGAGCATTGATCACTGACCTGCACCAGGTGCCCGGCATCGGCAACGTCAACTTACTCATGACCAACGAACACGAGGAAGCTTGAGTGTCCGACTGGACCCCTAGCTACACCCCTCCGCTGCGACGGCGCCTAATGCGCAGCGCTCGACACCTAGTGCCGCTAGCCGTGTGGCTAAGCTGCGGGGCCCTAGTCGTCTGGTTAGGCATCTATGACGACAGTCGCCGCACCGTAGTAGGCATCGTAAGCAGTCAACGCGCGTCAATCATCACACCACGCTCGGGACGGATCACCGCCGTAACCACTGCCCTGCACCAAACTGTCGCGCAAGGCCAAGTGATCGCGCGCCTTGATGACACAGCACTACGCCTGCGCCTAACCAAGACAAACCAAGAGCTCAGCATCCTGCGCGCCGAGATCGAGAAGGAACAGTCAATCATTCTTGCGCAGACGAAACGCATCGAGAACAAGCTCGAACTCGACACAACAATCGAACGGCGACGCCGCATTGCCAACATCGAGTCAGCCCGGCTAACCGCACTGGCAACGCGCGCCGAGATCGAGGAAGTCCGCATCCGTGCACAAGGCGCCGCTATCGAAGCCGACCGCATTGCCTCCCTAACCCTGCAAGGATTCACATCCCCATCCGAACTCGTGCGCTTGCGCACCCTGAAGGATGCGCTGAACAAGCGGCTGACGGAACTCCTAAACCTGCACGAGCAACAGAACGCTCGCACAGCCAAGTTCGAGAAGCAACTGTCCGACTTCCAACCCAAGGCCACCCCTGCCACCGGCCTTGAAACTTCGCTCACACCACTCCGGCTGAAGCTACAACGACAAGCAACGCAGTTAGAGCAAATCGAACACCTGCGCAATCAACTGCTACTGCGTGCTCCAATACCGGGCCAAGTCACCGAAGTGTCGGTAACGGAAGGAGAGTGGACATCATCGGGCCAAGTGATCGCAACGATCGTGGCAACCAAGCCGAACAGCATCGTGGCATACGTCGCAGCCCCACAATCCGAGTGGTTACAAAGCGCCGAGAAGCTCGAGGTATTAACGGTCGCACGCGCGTCTCTCGGCGAAACCACAATTCGCAGCATCTCCCCCACAACCGTACGGGTGCCACGTCGATTATGGCGCGACCCCAAAACACCTGAATGGGCGATCGCAATTGAACTCACGCCCACTGACCAAGCGCGCCCCGGTGATCTAGTTCAGATTGCACGTAGCAGCCCCCACTGATCCTGCGCGGCAAGCCGCTGCACACCAGCAGCAATCACGGGCTCTATGCGAACCCGACCTGCTCTTCGCCAGCGATGCGTTGCTTGTTGACTGGATCCTTACCACTGCTTGCGCCTGGCACACCACCATCTTGAATGGTGTCGACCTCGTGCAGCGCAACGGCAATACGAGAACTAACGCCACGGCGTTGCATCGTAATGCCATAGAGCACCTGACACTCAGCCATGGTGCGCTTGTGGTGAGTCACGATGCAGAACTGCGTCTCAGCAATGAAGTCACGCAACACCCGCAAGAAACGCTCAACATTGGTTTCGTCGAGGGCGGCATCAACTTCGTCAAGGATGCAGAACGGACTTGGCCGAACCTTAAACAGCGCAAACAAGATCGCTACCGCGGTCATGGTTCGCTCACCACCAGACAGCAAGTTGATCGACTGCAGTTGCTTGCCTGGCGGCTGCGCAACGATCTCGATACCTGCCTCAAGCATGTCGTCATCCGTGTTCGACAAGAACATGTCGGCCTTGCCGCCCTGGAAGAGCTTCCGGAAGATGTCTTGGAAGTTCTTGCGAGCTTCGTGGAACGTGTCTTCGAACAACGTCTTCGACTCCGTCTCCAAACGACGCAACGTTTCCATCAACGTCTTGCGCGCTTCCTTGATATCTGCGACCTCTTGCTCGAGATGCGAGAAGTTACCCTCTTCCTCATCAAGCTCCTCAACAGCATCAAGATTGACCGCGCCGAGGCGGTCTTTCTGACTCTGCAGAACCTGCACTTCCTTGCGCGACGCAGTCGCATCAAAGTCGTCTTCCAGCCACAAACGCTTCAGGCCGTACCACTGCGCCACAAATTCAGGCGCTAACGGCGGGCCCTGCAGATAGTCAACAGCCCCAATCGGAGCCACTGGGCCTTGGAACATCGACGCATCAACTAAACCGATGCCGGAAACTTCGCCAAGGCAACGGCGCAGCTCGACACTGGCATCTTCGCGAAGTCGCTCTTCGAGTCGCTCGAAGCGGTGCTCAACGTCCACAACGGCAAGGCGCGTCTGACCAATTGCCTCATTGGCGACGGCGTAACGCTGCTCCCACTGCTGCACCTCATCAAGCACTTGCTCACGGGCTGCACGCGCCGACTGAACTTCTTCGTCAGCGCTATCCTTAGTGACCGTGAACTCCACGACCTGCTCTTCCAGTCCAGCCGCGAGATCCATCAGACCTTCTTGCGCAGCCAACGCATCAGCACGATCGTCCTCGGCTTGCCGCTGGCGATCGACGATCTCCTCTAATGCCAACTCGAAGTCGCGCATCGCGTCCTCGTGCATCTTGATCGAGCGGACCAAACCCTCCCGCACTTCACCGGTCTGAACCTGCGTGATACGGATGTTTTGCTCCTTGTCCTGCTCCGCACGATGACCATCTTCGGACTCCCGAATGCGATCACCATACTTCTGCTCGGCATCACCACAGGCCTTCTCAAGGCGGATCAACAAGTGCTGATTCATCAGCGATGTGCCTAAGATCGCAAGGGCAGCGGCTCGGGTGCGCCGCAATTCCAGTGCCTCTTGCTCAATCTCTTCCGACTCGCTGGCAATGTCCTGGTTACGAGCGATCAATCGTGATTCTTGCGCGTGACAAGCTTGCGCTTCGCGGCGCACTTTATTGAGCGCATCGCCAATGGCTTTGATTTCTCGCTTCAAAGAATCGACCCGACCAGTCGCGGCTTGCTTGCCTTGCTGGAGACCATCCAGTTCGACCTTGAGCACATCCGCCTGCTCGCCAAGCTCGACAATCTGCGAACGACGCACCACCAAGCCTTGGTGACCTTCGGCAGCAGCGCCGCCTTCCATACGCGGCCCGCACACGACTGTGCCATCTGGCGTGACAAAGCAAAGATCAGCTCGCGCCGAGTCCGCGATATCAAAGTCTGCGACCACAACGCCGCGTAGCAACCATGCGAGCAACTTGCGACTGGCAGCACCACCTTCGTTAGTGATCGCTTGCGCTTCGGATGCATCGCCGGAAGTCGCTGCATCAATGGCCGCGCCTACGTTCGGCATATCTTGCTCGTCGAGCACATGACGAACGAGGTCCGTCAAGTATTCAGCACCCATTGGTGGCTTCAGTAACGAAGACCCCGAAGCGCACGGAGGCTCGTCGCCAAAGGCTTCTTCGACTAACAACAGGACACGACCAAGCCGCTGATCGGACAGATCACGGACGATCGCGGCGGCATTTTCTCGCGTATCAACAACCAGTGCCTGCACAAACGGACCGAGCGCGGCCTCGAGTGCAGGACCGTGCTGACTGTCAATTTCGATGAGATCAAGTAAGCGACCGCGCAAGCCCTTCGGTTGCTGCTCAAGCACGTAACGCGGGCCTTGATCGAAGCCTTCCATATGGGCTTCCATCGCCATCAACGCTTGGCGCCGACCTTCGCACTCGGTCAACTTGTAGCGCAACTTCGACTCTTGCTCGGCCAACTCTGCGGCCGCGGCATCAGCGCCTTCCAAATCACCGAGCGAAACCTGCTCGCGCTCTTCGAGCAATCGCTCGCGCGTGGCGTGGCCAACTAGCTCGGTACGCCAACGCGTCAACTCGACATCAAGTCGCGCCGACTCATCACCGAGAACAATGCACCGGTCGTCCAATCGCGACTGACGGTTCTTGGCAGCGGCAACTTTAGCGGTCGCATCAGAAGCCGAGTTGCGGGCTCGCGTGCGCTGGTGCAACAGTTCAAGCTGACGCTCACGGACTGCCTCACGCTCACGAATCAATTCCTTATGCGCCGTCGCTGCCGCCTGGGTCGCAACACGCTGGTCTTCGAGAGCCTTGGTGAGCTCGACAAGCTCATTTTCCCTGGCAGTCAAATCATCACGAGTCGTCGCCAACACCAAAGCGCGCTCATCGCGCTGCTCAATCATTCCTTCCGAACGCTGCTGTCCACGCTCAAGCTCTGCTAGACGATCAGCGGCACGACGAGCGTGCGACTCAGCACGCTCCTTGTGCTGCATCAACTCGCTTTGACAACGACGCAGTTCTTCTTGGATTCGCTCCAAGGCGCTGGTCGCCACAGAAATCGCCTCTTCACGCTCTTCGAGTTCAGAGCCCTTCTGCTCGCGACCTGCTTCAGCCGCATGCAACTGCTCTTCGAGTTCCTTTAGACGATCAGCTTGCGCCAACCATTGCTCGCGTAGCTTCTCGCCATCGATAACGGCCAACGCAGCGCGAAGGTCACACAACGTCGCCTGAAGTTCTTTGTAGCGACGCGCCTTGCCTGCCTGAATACGCAGACTGCGAATGCGTCGCCCACGCTCCTCCAGCAAATCGGTAACACGCGCCAGATTCTGGTCAGTGCGCTCGAGCTTGCGAAGAGACTCCTTCTTCTGGAGCTTGAAACGCGCCACACCAGCGGCTTCCTCAAAGATCGCACGCCTAGCTTCAGGATTGGCGGACAGCACCGCATCAATGCGGCCCTGTTCCATAACAGAATAGCCGCCAGTTCCGAGACCGGTATCAAGCAGCACGTCGCGCACGTCCTTAAGACGCACCTCCGAACCGTTGACGAGGTAGCTGGACTCCTTATCGACCGTCAAGCGGCGCGAGATATCGATCTCGGTTGCGCCATCAAAACGTCCATCGGGGTCTTCGAACGTAATCGTGACCTCGGCCATGCCCATGCCTTCACGGCCTTCGGCACCCTTGAAGATCACGTCCGTCATCGCAGACCCGCGCAAACTCTTGGCGCGTTGGTCTCCCAACACCCACTTGATCGCGTCGACAACGTTAGATTTGCCGCAACCATTCGGGCCAATGATGCCCGTCAGCCGCGAGTCGAACTCGAACTCCGTCTTGTCGGCGAACGACTTGAATCCACGAGCAACTAAGCGCTTCAGCCGCATCTCTAGCCTTCTCCCCAGATTCGGTTCGTCGGTTTCACACTCGACTTGGGTGCGCCACCTGACTTCGCCACGCCAGATGTTGCGGCACTCGTCTTACTTGTGCGACGCCCAGCCTTAGGAACAGAGGTGCCCGTCATGCGCGGCGGACTCGCGCCAGCAACACCACTGCTCTCAGCAGCACCGCCAACGCCGACAAATTGACGACGGCGGGCCCGCTCGACCTGCACCGCGCCATAGGCAACAGCAGCAGTCGGCTGACCGGTCACGACCAACAGATGCTGAACCGAATCAGCAATTTCCGCCGTGGTCAACACGACCGCGCCCTCAGTAGACGTAGTGGCCGGCAAGGACGACTGCGAAGTCTTGCGCTTTTGACGCAAACCTTCGAGCACAACACTCGCAAGCTCAAGCGCACGCCAATCCTCATCCACCCCGATCTCATAGAGAGCGAGATGGACTGACCGTGCGAGCTTCGTTGCTCTAAGGAACTCGCGACGACCATCGCGCTTCTCAACCAGATGTTCCGTCCGACGCTTCATGACCACCCTCTCGCCGTTTTTCCAGCATTGGCTTCAACTCTTCCAGGAACTGGCTGACGTCCTTGAACTCCCGGTAGACCGACGCGAAGCGCACGTAAGCCACCTGATCGAGTTGGCGCAGTTCCTGCATGATGAGGTTGCCGACCACCTTGCTCGGTACCTCTTTGTCGAAGGCCTCCATGCACTGGCGCTCGATGCGATCGGTTACTTCCTCGACTTGGTCGTTGGATACCGGCCGCTTCTCGCACGCGCGCAATAAGCCGCCCAAAACCTTCATACGATCAAACGCAACCCGCTCTCCGTTCTTCTTAACGACCCGCAATGGCGCCATCTCGGCGCGCTCGTAGGTCGTATAGCGTCGGCCGCAATCGGCACAAACGCGCCGACGACGGATCGCAAAGCCATCGGCGCTTGCACGCGAATCGATGACCCGATCATTGTCGGCCTTACAGTAGAGACAGCGCATTGCAGTGAGTTCGTCCGGTGGCCACAAGCAGGTAAGCCTGTGTTTGACGCCCACCACCGGGAGTTTCGAACGAGCGGAAAAGGAACCCGTCTGACCACGGACTCCAAACCTTGCAGTCTGAAGGACTCTACAGCCCCAACACGTTGTATGTCAAAACCCCACACGAGTCTGTGACAGATGTTTACGATCACTTACCGAGGCAGAAGCGCCCGTAGATTCGGTCGAGCAACTGCTCGGGGCTATGCTCACCCGCAATCCCGTCAATCGCACGCAGCCCAGCTTGCAACTCAGCGGCCGCAAGCTCTGGTGCCATGGCGGCTGCGTCGACAGCCCGCCGGACCGCATCAGCTGCCGTTTGCAGTGCCGTTCGTAATGGCCCACCGGCGTCGACGGTCGACGATCCAGCGCTCCGCCGGAGGCAATTTTTGAGATGCGCTAGGCCCGTACCGGCCGAAGCACTGGTCAGGAAAACACGGTCTGCAGCCGGCAATCTTGCAAGCACACCCTCCGTAAGCGCTTGTACAGACTCAACTAGGTCACATTTCGTGAAGACGACGCCAAACCAAGGCATCGGCGAGGCAAGCGCCATCTGCGGCACGTGCGGATCGGAAGCATCGAGCACGACGAGCAAACCGGCGGCCCGACCGGACAGGCGTTCTCGCAGCGCCAACGCAGCGTCATCGGCCTCCGTTGGCGAGTCGAGATCACCAGGCGCATCCCATAGGTAGACCGATGGAGCAACTTCGACCCGCAACAGGTCACGCGTCGTGCCAGCATGGTCCGCCACGAGCAGCTTCTGCTGACCGGACAGCGCATTGACCAACGAGGACTTGCCCGCATTGGCACGGCCAACCAACAGAATCTCGCCACCGGGAGCCGCCGATGGCAAAGATTTCAGCAACGCGTCCATGCGCTCGGCCAGTGGCGGCAGCGGCGTCAACCACATCTCTTCCGGCACAGCGCCGGTATCGCCCTCATCAAAGTCGAGCCCGACTTCGAGCATCGCCAGCGCATCTTGCAGTTCTTTGCGGACACCCTGCACGGCCTTCGTCAGCCCGCCTTGCAGCCACTGCACGGCACCAAGAGCCTGCTGCTGGTCTTGCGCGTGCAACAACATCAACAGACCTTCCGCTTGAGCCAGATCAAGCCGGCCGTTCTCGCAAGCACGCGCAGTAAACTCACCGGGCAGGGCTTCGCGAATGCCATGCGCTTCGCCATCGTGCAGCAATTGACCTTGCAGCAATCGCACCAACACTGGACTACCAGGGACATGCAATTCGACCACGTCCTCGCCAGTAAACGACCGTGGCGCAATCATCGTCAACGCCATCGCCGGCACACGTCGACCAGCGGCTAGCACATGACCCTCAACCTGCGCTCGCTCACGCGACAATTCGCTGGTGAAATGGCGCGCGACCGCGGCAAACGCCTGCGGACCCGATAGTCGTAGCACGGCGCGAGCGCCCGGACCCGACGGCGTCGCCAAGGCGACAATCGTATCGCCGATCATGGCTGGACGATCGCGAGTGATCGGCAACTAGTCAACCGACAGTTTGCTACAGGTCGCGATTCACGCCAGACCCAAGACTTCATGGCAACGGCAGCGACCACCGACAGCATTGAGTAGGACTCACCAAACTGCTTCACGGCCAGCAACCTAGCCCTGTTCCTAATCAGGCATTGAGACCCGCCAAACGCCCCATCGCGAAGGCCGCCTGGAAGTTGAAGCCTCCGATCGGACCATCGATATCGAGTAATTCGCCGCAAATGAAGAGGCCACTCTGCAACTTCGACTGCATGGAGCGCGCATCCACCTCATCAAGGTCAACGCCGCCGCGGGTCACTTCCGCATGCCCATAGCCGAGGCTCTTAGGCACCGGCACACGCAAATCCTTAACTGCTTGCAACAGACGCCGACGAGCGTCCTTACTCCAACTACCAAGGCGATCATCAAGCTGGCTACCGCTAAGAGCCAACAACGCGTGACGCATACGCTCGGGCAACGCCCGCGGCAACACAGACTCAACGCGACGCGCACCATGCAGCCTCGCCTGCTCAAGCCATGATTGCTCCAACTGCTCACGCTGCTCATCCGGCACAAAGTCAAAGCGCACTTTGGCACCCCCAACTTGCTCCTCGACATCACCAGCAAGGTCCATAGGAGCAGGGCCAGACATCCCCTTGTGAGTGAATAGAATCGGTCGCCGACGACGCAGTGTTTCTTTGCCAGCTTGGTCGAGACATGCAATGTCGACACCCTGCAGAACAATGCCCTGCAAGCCCCGAACCCACGACTCCTCGCAACGCAATGGCGCGAGAGCTGGCCACGTGCGAGTAATCGAATGACCGAACTGACGGCACCAGGCATAGCCATCGCCAGTGGCGCCCGTCTTCGGATAGCTCAGTCCTCCAGTTGCCAAGACGACACTCGCGGCCGTCACTGTGCCGCGAGGCGTCTGCAATACAAACCGCTCAGAATCACGCTCGAGACTCACAACCGGCGCTTCGTTCCACAATTCTGCACCTGATTGCTCAACCAACCGCAGCAAGGCAACGACCACATCGCGCGCCTTTTGGCTAATCGGGAACAACTTCTCGAGATCCTCTTCGCGCAACGGCACGCCTGCATCCTCAATGAACGCTCGCAGAGCCGACGGCGGGAAAGCCCGTAAGG
>Ga0315332_10000701_pt1 | contig 16279 bp, 19 predicted proteins | sample M110034915metaG_FD_203455 | JGI IMG/M metagenome (GOLD analysis project Ga0315332, IMG submission 203455) | Ammonia-oxidizing marine archaeal communities from Monterey Bay, California, United States - M1 100m 34915 | ecosystem: Environmental > Aquatic > Marine > Intertidal zone | place: USA...
CTCATGGTGTTCATCGTATACAAGAAATAATGCCTTATGCGAAATGAGATTTTCAGAAGAATCTATTTTCGGAAGAAAAAAAGTTTGAAGCTCTTGATTTATTTCATTGAGCTGAAGGTCTTCAAGGATGTAATTGAGACTATCAATATTGTGTTTATATGCATTAATTTGTGCTTGTATTTCTTTGGTTTTACTGGATTGTTGGCCCAAAAGAAACTGAGTCGATAAACACAGAATAATCAACAAGCGGATTTTCATAAATGGAGAGGCTTTCGTTTATGGTTGAGGTTCTTGTTCCATGGGTTTAGGTTCAACAAAAACCTTGAATCTGAGCAATTCTCTTTTTTTTCTCGAATTGCTTTCAATGTAGATGATTCGATTTTGAAAAAAATATTTCCCATTGGTATCAAACACTACATCGATGGTTGAAAATTCACCTGGTAAAATGGGATTAGATGGCAATGTTACATCCGTACATGTGCATTCTGCTTCCCAGGAATACAGTTCCAAAGGAGCTTTGCCTTTGTTTTTAATTTCATAACTGAAACTGAGCAGCTCTCCCTCAGGTGTTTTGGGGAATTTGATGGTTTTGTATTTCGCAGAAAAAACCGCCACTTGTCCAAAGACAAAGGCGGTTTTTAGAACTATTAAAACAAGGATTAACCCTTTCAATCTTTATTGTTTAGCTGGTGCACCTGCATTATTAACTGGAGCGCCACTTTTTGGAGCCTGACCAACTTCACCTTTGATTCTTAGAACTTTAGTTGGTGTATTGATTGCGTTAGAGGTAATTGTTACACTCTTATTAATCGGACCTGGTCTTTTGGTATCATATTTTACTTTGATTGAACCGCTAGCACCTGGAGCAATTGGCTCTTTTGGCCAAGTAGGAACAGTACATCCGCAAGATCCTTTAGCATTTGATATAATTAAAGGTTCGTTTCCGGTATTTTTAAATTCAAACGAGCAATATGGATCGCCTGCATGTTTGATTTTTCCGTAATCATGAACCTCTTTAGAGAATTCAATTCTTGAACCTGTTTCTTTTGCTACTTCAGTTTGAGCATTGGCACTCATCGATACAGCTCCGATGAAAAGCAATGGTAGAATAAATAATTTTTTCATTTTGATTTGATTTGTTTTCACTAAAATACGTCAGATTATCTCATGTTAAAAATAATTAACAGAACATTAACAAACCTTTTATTTTGATTTTTTTAGATCAAACACCTAGAACGACTGAAAGTAAAACCTTTATCAATATTAATTATTAGCAGGTAATTTAAGAATCATGCCTTTTCCTAATGTTAAGTCATCAACATGTCCAGCTATTTTATTGTCGGTAGTTTTGACATGAATATGCATGTTGGTCGTATGGTGGGTGAAAATCGCATGATGGGCGTTGGAATAGAAGCCCAGCATTTTGACATGTCTGTTTCTTATGATGCCGTGAAGGCCAGAGTTAATGTGTTTTTCATGCGAGTGTTCAGTATCACCTTTTTTCCAATCGATGACGTGCCAGTCAAAGGATTTTGCTTTTCCTTCAATTAAAAATGGAAAAGGAGCATTTGCATCTATTTGATTTTTAATAGCTTCTTGTTTGATAAAGACTTCTAATTGCTCGTAATTATCGATGTCGTTGGGGATTACAATTGTATTCCACTCCCTCACTGAAGCATATACAAGAAGCGTCGCTTTTTTTGTATAGGATTGGTCAAACGCCAATGTCTTGTCTTGAACCAGCGTATTATATGGTTTGCCATTAAATATTTGAATCTCACCCTTTAGATTCTCAAGTGCCCCAAGCGCATAAATGTGATCTTTTTTTTGGAGAACAGCTAAATCTACTTTTGCGGAAATGTCTCCTTTGTGCATCATGTTTTTTAATGCACCATGGTATTCAACTAAAGGAACTTGTGAAAAACCCAATGATGAAATCACGCAAGTCAAAAAGCCCACAATGATTAAATGAAAGAAGTTGGGTGTTGTCTTTAGTTTAGTGAAGGGCATTAAAGTTATTTTTGACAATATACAGCTTTATTTGCCTGTGTAGTATATTGAAAATCAATAGAAATGGACAACAATAGATCCTTAATTCACTGTTTTAAGTTTGGTGTTTTTCTAATTTAATCGATATTTCCTCAATAAATAAGAGGGTAAATAGAACGGTTATTCAATTACAAATTGAACCTTTTGGAGATCGTATTGTACACTTCGGCAAACCAATTAATGCCAAAACCTTACGATTATGATTTTATTTAGAAATTCACTGACCATTTTATTATTCTGTATAATTTACATCGATTCTTTTGCTCAAACTCCATCTTTAGTTGACTATGATGCTTATGAAAAGATGGTTTCAGAAGTTAAGCTCCATCGTGCTGAACGTCTAATCACTTTAGATCATTTCGTTGAAATGGCAAAGATGGATAACGTTGTGATTCTCGATTCTCGATCGAGAGCAATGTACAATGCCAAACACATTAAGGGTGCAATCCACTTGAATTTTTCCGATTTCACTCAAGATAATTTGGAGGCATTGTTCCCATCGAGGGATGTGAACATTTTGATCTATTGTAATAATAATTTCGAAGACGATCAAAAATATTTTGCCACAAAAGGATATGTAATTCCAGAGCCCTTAAAAGCTATAGATGATGTAAAAAGTCCGATGTCGGCTGTAACCATGGCGTTGAACATACCGACTTACATCAATTTATACGGTTATGGTTATAGAAATGTGTATGAACTTTCTGAATTGATTTCTGTTTTTGATTCTCGAATTCAGTTTGAGGGATCAGTATTGGCTTCAAAGAGATAGACACCTTATTCTTTACAATCATTTTGTCAATCTAACTTTCTTTAGCAGTGCTTAGTATTTGTAAATGAGGAGCTTCCATCCGAAAATAGTCTTGTGGTGTGGAGGGTATAGTTAGGTGCGATTTCCTTTCCAACCAATCTTGTAATTCATCGATGAATTGTTTGTCTAATAATCTTTTTGTTTCTGAATTGACCTGTTCTTCTGACCATTCTGGGTGTTTGACGTGTAGTAATTCATGGACAATATCTTCTTCAGTAAGGGGTCTATCATGGTAGATAATGGCCGTTGAGGTTGCTTTATTAAAACTTATGCCAATAAAGAAACGATCTTCTCCTTGACAGTCATCAGGATAAACTACGGATTTAGGGTCAATTTTTTCCGTTTTTATTTCAAGATTGTTTAGCTCGAATCTGTTTTTCCATTTACTTATCATCTGTTGTTTTTTTATTCCATTCGTTACATTTCTTCAGGAAAAGGATCAATACAACTATTCTTTTCTTCAAGTAAGTCGTGTTCATCATCTTGCAATAAACATTTTTCTAGGTCTATTATCATTTTTTCTTTTTCAACATCTTGACCAATAAATACGAGTTCATTAATTCGGTCACCCCATTGTTTACTCCATTTACTTTCAATGTATTCCTTGTTATCCACAAATGCCTGGTAGTTTGTTCTTTCGTTGAAAGTCATACTTGCCCACCAAACACCTGCCCTTTCCATTCTAGAGGAGCCTCCCGCCTGACTGAAATTAATGGCGTCATCGGGTCTTGATGCCAACCAAAACAAACCTTTTGCACGAATTATAGTATTTGGATACTCTTCATTAATGTATTTCCAAAAACGTTCAGGATGAAATGGTTTTTGATTTCTAAAAACAAATGATGAAATTCCGTACTCTTCTGTTTCGGGTATGTGTGTACCACCTTCTAATTCTTTTTGCCAACCCGCCGAAGTTTGGGCTTCTTCAAAGTCAAAAAGATTTGTATTTAAAATTTCTTTTGGATGTACTTTGCTAAAAGTTGCAGATATGATTTTTGCACTTGGATTTAATTTTTGAATAGAAGCTTTTAAAAGACCAACCGTTTTGGCATTTACCAAATCCGTTTTATTTAATACAATGACATTGGCAAATTCTATTTGGTCAGTAAGCAAATTTACAATAGTTCGGTAGTCATCGTCTATATTAGTTAATTCTCTGTCAATTAACCGTTCATTTGTCCCGAAATCTTTAAAAAAGTTGAAACAATCAACTACAGTTACCATCGTGTCAATGTAACTGAATTGGGATAAATCGATATCGCCTTCTTCACTTATAAAGCTAAATGTTTGTGCCACAGGAACAGGTTCGCTAATCCCTGTACTTTCAATAAGTAAATAGTCAAATCTTCCCTCATTCGCTAGCTTTTCAACTTCGATCATTAAATCTTCACGAAGTGTGCAACAGATACAACCATTACTCATTTCCACTAATTTTTCTTCTGTTCTCGAAAGAGTATTTTGTTCATTTATAAGTTTGGCATCAACATTTACTTCACTCATATCATTCACAATGACAGCTACTTTTATGCCTTCTTTGTTGTGTAGAATATGATTTAGAAGCGTTGTTTTGCCTGCTCCTAAAAATCCGCTTAGTACAGTTACTGGTAGCTTCGTATTCATTCTATTATTTTTTCTTCAAGTTTTGAAAAAATTCATTTCTACTTTCTATATTCTCAAAACAACCACCATACTCAATGGTAGTTGTAGAGCTGTCTTTGTCTTTTATTCCTCTTGATGACACACATAAATGCTTTGCGTTTAAAACAACGATTACACTTTTAGTATTTAATGTTTCTTGCAAATCAAATAGTATTTGTAAGCATAATCTTTCTTGTACTTGTGGGCGATGTGAATAATAATCTACCAAACGGTTTATTTTAGATAAGCCTATAACTTTGTCATTGGGGATATATCCAATATGAGCGTGTCCAGTGATAGGTAAAAAATGATGTTCGCAAGATGAGTCGATAGTAATATCGTGTTCAATAAGCATTTTTTTATAACCATACTTATTAGGAAATACAGACAATTTAGGCTTATTATTTGGGTTTAATCCGTAGAACAATTCCTTCACGTACATTTTTGCGAAACGATAAGGTGTTCCTGAAAGACTTTCGTCTTTTAAGTCGAGTCCGAGTTCTTGCATTATTTTTGCAAAGTATTCTTTAATGTTTCTAATCTTTTCTTCATCTGATTTTTCAAAGGCAGTTGGAAGTAAAGGTGTTTCAATAGATGTTAGTATATGATTGTCTCCAACCTCCTCAATTGTTTGTTTTTTCATGATTATTTAATTTGCACAACAGTTGTCTGTTTTGCACTGGCAATATTTTAAGTTGTAGAGATGCAAAAAAACAAGCATCATAGCTGGAAAGTATACAGCACCTTCAAAAAGGATAAAAAGTTGAACTTTATGGTTTAACAGTACCGTTAATAAAAAAAACCAAGAAATCCACATTGCATATATTATGTATTTATTCGATGAATATTTATTTGTTTGATAAACAGCAAAAAATGAAACGATAAGAAAAATATAATCTAAAGAACTCCACCAACTTGGTGTTGTTTCACAGCACGATGCCGAGCAAGATTTGGCTAAAAATAAAAATGGAGTAGCAATGCAATGTATCATGCAAAGTGTACTTGCAATTATTCCAATCTTATCTATCTTTATTTTAATTATCTTCACTAAAAATAAGTCTTAATGTAACACTGTTGCAAAACTAATCATTATGTCCTTAATTGCAACATTGTTGCGTTAAAAATGAAAGAAAAATGAAAAAAACAAGAAATACGATAGCAAAAACAAAAATCCGAGACTTAATTTTTTCTTCATCTACAGCTCTTTCTCAGAGCCAAATTCAAAATTCACTTAAAGGGCTTTGTGATCGGGTGACCATTTATCGAGTTTTAGATAGACTAATAGAAGAGGGGTTAATTCACAAAATTGTGAATACTGATGGAATTATAAAATTTGCAAGTTGTCATTCTTGTTCAGCTGATCATAATCACAATCATATCCATTTTAGTTGTGAAAAATGCAAGTCCGTAACTTGTATAGACGACGTTGAGCCGTCCTACCATTTGCCTGAAAGTTACAAAGTTACGGAAGCGCATTTCACGTTATCTGGCTTGTGCCCAATGTGTTCTTGAACTAAGGTGGTGTTGTAAAATTGTTTTGAAACTTATGGCTCAGCCTTTAAATTACCTCTTATTTATTATGTTGTTAATTGAAATCACAGGAGTAATACCGGGTAAGTTACAATAAGTTATACTATCCGTTACTGTGTAGAGAAGTTCTACCTCCAATAAATGAACCTTATATTTATCTTCAAGGTATTCTGGTTTTAACAGGGTGTCAAGATAATATGGACCTTCAGTTAGTTGAATTAAATATTCATTACAATCACTTTTATAAATTATAATAGCATCTTTATGTAGCTTGTATTTAGAGCAGGAAACCAATAGGCTAGTGCACAAGAGAAAAGTCATTGTAAATAGTCTCATCATTTGGATTACTTCTATTATGATTTACCTAATAGGGCTAAAGATACATCTTTGTTTTTCCATTGTGAAGCCTAATAAAAACAGGGTGTACACGAATTAGCTTGTTTTTGGGTCCGAATGAAAGGCACAGCTTTCGCATGATTTTTTATTCTTGACGTATTTCAAGTATGACCGTCGAATCAGGTATAAAACGGCTACAAAAAGAATAAGAAATAGGACAATTTGTTGCAACATGGATTAAAGTTAGCTCATATTAGGATAAAATCAAAAAGGTAAGTAGTGCAAAGGCATAAGCCATTATACCCATAAATGCAATTTGAATGATTGGCCATTTCCATGACTGGGTTTCTCTTTTGACAACAGCAACTGTGGACATGCACTGCATGGCGAAAACGTAAAAGACCATTAATGACATGCCAGATGCAAGAGTGTAGGTTGGTGTTCCATCTTTTCGTTTTTCGTTTTTCATGGTTTTCCTAAGCTTTTGTTTTTCTTCTCTTTCATCGTGAACGGCATATATCGTACTTAAAGAACCTACAAACACTTCTCTTGCAGCGAATGAAGTAATTAATGAGATTCCCATTTTCCAGTCATAACCCAATGGTTCAATTACGGGTTCAATGAATTTACCTAAGTTACCTATGTAAGAATGTTCGAGCATTACTGACGATTTCATGCTTTGCTTTTCGTCATCGGAAGACTTTAGATACCGCTGACTTTTCATTACGTTTTGGCTTGATTTTTCAATCGTGTCACCTGGTCCATAAGATGCCATGAACCATAAGATTACCGAAATCGCAAGGATTATTTTACCTGCATCAAAAACAAATATTTTTATCTTTTCAAGAACAGTAAATCCAACATTCCTCCAAACCGGAGTTTTCAAATTTGGCAATTCAAGTAATAGGACTCCTTTTGCTTTATTTTTAATAATGAGTTTAAGCACAAATGCGGTTACCAAAGCGCCAATGATTCCAAGCAAGTAAAGCCCAAACAAAACTAAGCCTTGGATATTAATAAAACCCATCACGTAGCCTTCTGGAATGACCAAGGCAATGAGTAATGTGTATACAGGGATTCTAGCACTGCAGCTCATGAGGGGTGCAATTAATATGGTAATGAGCCGTTCTTTCCAATTGGAAATGGTACGTGTAGACATCACGCCGGGAATGGCACAAGCCAAACTCGATATTAATGGAACAATACTTTTTCCATTCAGTCCTAAAGGCCTCATTATTCTGTCCATAATGAAAACAACCCTAGACAAATATCCCGTTTCTTCAAGAATGGCAATAAAGAAAAACAGCAGAGCGATTTGTGGTATGAAGATAAAGACACCACCAATTCCGGGAATTACACCTTGACTGATGAGGTTGTTGACGACCCCTGAGGGGAGTGAATCTGATGCGAGCTGTGATAAATAGAGAAAAGTGCTTTCAATCCAATCCATTGGATAGCTGGCAAACGAGAATATAAATTGGAAAATCACCATTAAAACCATCAAGAAAAACAGATATCCCCAAAGTGGATGGACAAAGAGTAGATCCAGTTTACTGGTTTTTTTTAACTTTTCTTTTTTTACAAAAGAAGGTGTTAATTTCTGAATTTTCTTTTTTCGATACTCGACTTGCTTCCTTTCGAAATTAGAATCTGCTTCATCGAATTTCTCATCATCTTTAATGAATCGTGTATTTTCTCTTTTTTTATGGTTGCTAATGGTTTCAATAATCCTTTCTTTCCCAATTCCGACTCGAGCATTTGTTGAAATAATTGTTATATCAGGAAAGCAGTCTTGTAATTTTTCCAAGTCAATCTGAACACCTTGCTTTTTGGCAAGATCCCACATGTTTAGCACCAAAACCATTGGAAGACCTAGGTCATAAAGCTGGGTAAACAAGAAAAGGTTGTTTTCTATTCTGGAAGCATCAATAACTGCCATAATAAGATCTGGGTAATCCGTATTATTCTTGTCCTTTAATACTTTTGATACCTCTTCTTCGTCAAGACTTCTCGGATTAAGGCTATATGTGCCTGGAAAATCAATGATTTCAATGGACTGATCACCGTCATAAAATACGCCTGTTTTTTTTTCTACTGTGACTCCTGGAAAGTTTCCTACTTTTTGTCGCATTCCGGTAAGAAGGTTAAAAACTGAACTTTTTCCTGTATTTGGATTTCCGAGTAGTGCAATTTTCATAAGCGATTTGGTTTAGGCGTTAATTTTCTTAACCAATACTTTACTTGCCTCTGATTTTCGAATGGATAAAATAAATCCATTGATGTCTATAGCTATTGGGTCTCCAAGCGGTGCAACTAAAACAACTTGGGTAATGAGCTTTTCAGTTAAACCCATTTCTATCAATTTTGGTGCAATATTCCCATCTTCGATTTTAGAGACTTCTACTTTCTCTCCAATTTTACAATCCGATAGCCGTGTATTCATGACCTACAAAAATAACTTTGATCTTTCAATTTACCTATACCTCTTTAAAGGTATTTGTTTCATTTAATCCTATGACAAACCGAGCTGTAGATCTTGTTTTTTGTTCCAATAGAATTTCTTTTCCAATGGTGACAAAATCAATAGTTTGTTGATCGTAATGTCTTATGGTTACCAATTCTAGATCGGTGTTGTACCTCACAATAAAAGAGCTTTCTAAAGCAGCTTTTACTTGCGAAACGATTTCTTGTTTATCATCCATTAAAAATGAAAAACTCAAAGCAGAATTCTGCATGATATTAATGTGCGCATTTATTTGTGAAAGCTTCAAGAAAATATCACTTAAGTTCTCTTCAATTAAAAAGGAAAAATCTTTAGGCATAATGGAAAACAAAACCTGATTTTTTTTAAATATAAACGAGGGAATGGCATCGTCATTTTCAGTTTTCTGTTGTATAATGGTTCCTTTTTTTTCTGGATGTAAAAAGGATTTGACGTAAAGCGGAATATTCTTGTTTTGAAGCGGTTTTATGGTTTTGGGGTGAATTACACTGGCTCCATAATATGAAAGTTCAATGGCTTCTTTGAATGAAATCTGTTCTAACTTAATGGTGTCTTCAAAATACTTTGGGTCTGCATTAAGCATACCTGGAACATCTTTCCAGATGATGACCTCTTTTGCATTCGATGCATAGGCAAAAATCCCTGCTGAATAATCGGAGCCTTCTCGGCCTAAAGTGGTGGAGTTTCCGTGGTTATCACTTCCAACAAACCCCTGAGAAACAATGACTCGACTACTTTTATAAAGTTGATTTAAACAATCCATTATCTCCTTTTCAGTTCGTTTCCAATCGACGTTTGCGTTTTGGTGATTACTGTCTGTTTTGATACACTTTCGGGCGTCTAGCCACGAGCTTTTTACACCTGAATTTTTTAAACAGTGGTGTATTATTTTTGTTGAAAGCAATTCTCCGAAAGGAATAAGCTGGTCGTACAAATGGCTTCGGTTATTCTTTTCGCTTTTCTCGTAAAAGCTGGTGATTTTGTGAAACAGAGCATTAATGATTTCATTGATTTCTTCCAAAGAATCACCTTTAAAAAGATCTTGAATGATGTTTAAATGAAAGGTTTTTAATTCGTTCGTGTTTTTCAAGTAAGCCTCTTTGTCCTTTTTAAGAAAAGAATTGAAAATATCTTCGAGCTTGTTGGTTGTTTTGCCCATAGCTGAGACCACGACCACTAAATTGTATTGGTTATGCTTTTGAATGAGTTCAACAACATTTAATACTGCTTTGGCATCCTTTACAGATGCACCACCGAATTTAAAAACATGTATTGCCGAGTTCATTTTAAAAGCTATTAGTCAAGAACCTCTGTCAGATCTTGTATTGTTTTTCTGGGTCTTGCATTTTGATAGAGAATAGAATAGACGCATTCTAGAATAGGCATATCAACCTTAAACTCATCTTTTACGATGGACAAAGATTTAACTGCATAATATCCTTCAGCAATCATGTTCATTTCCATCTGAGCGGTCTTAATTGAATACCCTTTACCAATCATAAAACCGAAAGAACGGTTTCTAGAAAATTTAGAATAGGCTGTTACTAGAAGGTCCCCCAGGTATGCACTTGTTTTAGTATCTCTATGAATAGGATGAACAGCATCAATAAATTTTTCTATTTCCCGAATGGAATTAGATATCAAAACGGATTGAAAGTTATCACCGTAGCCGAGTCCAGAAGTGATCCCCGAAGCCAAGGCATAAACATTTTTTAAAATTGCTGAAAATTCAGTTCCAAATAAATCATCCGAAATGGCCGTTTTAACATATCGACAAGATAGACAATCTGCAATTCGTTTTGCTTTGTCTTGATCTGAGCAAGCTACTGTAAGATAAGACAGTCTCTCCATTGCGATTTCTTCTGCATGACATGGTCCACAAATGATACCTATATTTTCATAGGGCACATCAAATTGCTTGTGAAAGTACCGCGCTGGAATCATATTGTATTCGGGAATCATCCCTTTAACGGCAGAAAAAATGATTTTATTTTTTAATAGGTCTTTTGGAAGTGCTTTGAAGGTTTCATTTATAAATGCAGAAGGGATGGCGATGATAATAATATCCGCCTTCGAAATCAGCTCCGTAAGGTTCGAGCTTAACTCTATATTCGAGGTATCGAAAGATGCGGATTGCAAGTAATTGGGGTTGTGAGCATACTTTTTAATATGAGAAATGGATTCCTCATTTCTCATCCACCACATGAGGTCATTTGTATTTTCACTGATCAGCTTAGATAAGGCAGTTGCCCAGCTACCACCTCCAATGACAAGAACTCCTGATTTTTCCTTTGAGTGCATACTGCAAAAGTAGTATAAAGTTTAGAAGTTATTAATTAGTTGTAATTGATGATGTCACCTGAATTTAGTGCGTCCGCAAACGTGTCTCTCATTTTTTCAAGTTTCAGCTTGGATTGAGGGTTTCCTTCATAGGCACTTGTTTTAAGCTTATAATAGGTGTCTAACGATTGTCCAAAAAGATCTTGTTCTAGTTTACCCTTAATCTCCATTATTTTTGAATTAACCCCAATCAAATAATGCTCAATTTCACCGAGTTTGTTGAGTTCTTCTTCGTTTAGGTCCGTTTTCTTTAATAGAAAATGATAGTGAGGAAGAAGCTGATTGAGTAAAGCAATAAAACGCTCTAATTCTTCGTCTAATTCTTTTCTATTTTCTTTAAAATTCTCCATATTTAAAGGGCTACACAAGTAAATATAGCATATTCTTAAAAGCGCTATCAATTCAAAAATGATTTTAACACCAATCAATTGTTGATATCTATACTTATACGATTATTTTTGTTGAACATTTTTATTCTTTAAATCGTTTTAAAACAAAAAAATCATGTACAAATATATTAAGCCCTTTTTTCTCCTTTTCATATCGTTGGTTGCCAATGAGAACCTATTAACTGCTCAGGTAGAAACGCCACCGTTAAGTCCAAAAGCAACGATAAAGCAGAATGTTGGCTTAAGTGAGCTTGAAATTACTTATTCTCGTCCGTCTAAAAGAGGGCGTCAGGTATTTGGTAATGTTGTTGCCTACGATCAAATGTGGAGATTGGGTGCAAACAAAAATTCGACTTTTACCACCTCTGATGATTTGTTCTTTGGTAAAGACACCCTCAAAAAAGGGACCTATGCAGTTTTCGCTATGCCTCAAAAGGAAAATTGGAATGTTGTGTTTTATGCCGAATATTCTAATTGGGGAACTCCTGATGAATGGGATGATTCCAAGGTTGTCGTTTCGCTCAATCCAGAAATTGAACCCCTAAAAAACAGTATCGAAACGTTAAGTATTTCAATTGACAAGATTAAAACCGATGGAGCGGTTTTTTCCATAAGTTGGGATCGAGTGAGGGTTGAAATGCCTTTTAGTATTGACACAAGGTCAAAAGTTGAGGAGAGTATCACAAAAGTGATGGGAGGACCATCTGCTAACGATTACTATAGCTCAGCGAAGTATTATTACACGAAGGAAATCGACAAGGAAAAAGCATTGGAATGGATAAATGCAGCGGTAGAAATTCGTGGCGCCTCCGCTTATTGGATGACCAAAATGCAAGCAGAAATTTTAGCTTGGAATGGGGATTATACCAAAGCGATTGAAACGGCTCAAATTTCCATGAAAATGGCAGAATCCAAGGGCAACAATGACTATGTGCGTATGAATGAGAAATCAATCGCGCAATGGAAAAAAATGAAATAGCTGGTGTTCTCCAAGTACAAGTACCATTTTCTTTTACACTTTATTATTTTCCTGTGGGGCTTCACGGGTATTTTAGGAAAGCTGATTCACCTAGATGCTCTTTACATCGTTTGGTACAGGGTAGGAATTGCGTCTTTTGTCATCTTGTTGTATCTCTTATTCGTAAAATCGAAATTATCCATTGATAAAAAACATCTGGGTAAAATAGCCTTAGTGGGCTTAGTTGTTGCAGCACATTGGGTTACTTTCTACACCTCCATTCAATGGTCGACAGCATCCTTAGGCATTCTTTGTTTGTCCACGACCACATTGCATGTCGCCTGGCTTGAGCCACTAATAATGAAAAAAAAATTTTCGTGGGTGGAGTTTTCTTTAGGGTTGATTGTTGTTGCGGGGATATACTTCGTGTCAGGAGACTTTTCTAGCCAAGAATATTGGGCAGTTTTAATGGGATTAATCTCGGCTTTTCTCGCAGGTTTTTTCGCAGTAAGCAATGCCAAGTTAGTGGAGGATATACCTTCAACCCATATCAGTATGTATGAGCTTGCCATAGGTTTTGTTGGTTTAACCATTTATCTAGCCATGACCAACAACATCAATACGTCTATGTTTTTAATGACAATGTCTGATGTATATTGGCTATTGTTTTTAGCGGTAGTTTGTACTTCTTTTGCTTTCCTTGTCACTATTGATATTGTTAAAAAACTAGGCGCTTTTACGGTTTCACTGAGTATCAATCTTGAGCCCGTTTACACGATTATACTTGCTATTTTCATCCTGAAGGAGCACGAACAGCTCGGCTCTAATTTTTACATAGGCTCTCTTTTAATCATTCTAGTTGTGATTGCAAATGGCGTTATTAAAAATTTTCAAAAAAGAAAAACCTTAAGGGTGATTCGATAAATTATTAAAAAAAATACTAAATATGGAATATAGAAATCTTGGAAAAACAGGGTTAAAAGTAAGCAGGTTGTCTTTAGGGTCCTGGTTGACTTTTGGGAAGTTAATTGATGATAAGGTATCTGAAAAGCTAATGCATTATGCTTACGATAATGGAGTAAACTTTTTTGACAATGCTGAGATTTATGCAAGAGGGAAGAGTGAAAAGGTGATGGGAAAAATCTTGAATAAAAGCGGATGGTCAAGAGACAGTTTTATCGTGAGTAGTAAAGTTTTTTTTGGAACTGGAGGTCAAGGACCAACGCAAAAAGGATTGAATCGAAAACATGTTTTTGAGGCCTGTCATCAAGCAATAAAAAGACTTCAAGTCGAATATTTGGATCTTTATTTATGTCATCGTCCAGATAAATCAACACCAATTGAAGAAACGGTATGGGCAATGCACCAGCTGATTATGCAGGGAAAGATTTTGTATTGGGGAACATCTGAATGGAGTGCACAAGAAATCATGGAAGCACATCTTTTTGCTAAGCAAAATCATCTTATCGGACCCATCGTTGAGCAACCTGAGTACAACATGTTTGCACGTCAAAAAGTGGAAGTTGAATTTGCCCAAATTTATAAATCTGTCGGGCTTGGAACCACCATTTGGTCCCCTTTGGCGAGCGGTGTTTTGACCGATAAATATCTAAAGAAATTCCCCAAGGGAACACGATTAGGGGTGGAGGGCCTAGAATGGCTCAAAGAGAAAAACGTAACGGAGGAAAAATTGTCTAAAGTTTCTGCGCTTCATGATCTTTCCAATGAATTAGGCATGAGCTTGCCTATAATGAGTTTGGCTTGGTGCTTAAAAAACGATAACGTTTCTACAGTGATTTTAGGGGCTTCTAAAATCAGTCAGCTCAAAGAAAATATGAAATCAATCGACGTGTTGGACCAAATGGATGCAAGTGTTATGGAAAGAATAGAAAAGATATTAGAAAACCGGCCAGAACATCCAACATTTTAGAATACCATTGGTTTAATCATTACAACTTCTCGGATTGATGATTAGAATTCATTAATTTTGCAGGACTTTTGAATAGATAAAATGATAAAAACAGACATTATTATAATCGGAGCAGGGCCAGTAGGCTTGTTTACCGTTTTTGAGGCAGGATTGTTAAAGCTAAAGTGCCACTTGATTGATTCTTTGCCAATTCCCGGTGGTCAGTGCGCCGAAATCTATCCCAAAAAGCCCATTTACGACATTCCGGGGTTCCCATCCATTCTGGCAGGAGAATTGATAGATAATTTGATGGCACAGGCGGAACCATTTAAACCTGGATTTACTCTTGGAGAAGCTGCTACGGAAATTGAAAAGCAAGAAGACGGTTCATTTGTGGTTACTACGATTAAAGGTACAAAACATGCGGCTCCAATCGTGGTTATTGCTGGTGGCTTAGGTGTTTTTGAGCCAAGAAAACCACCTATTCAGAATATTACAGATTTTGAAGACTGTGGTGTTGAATACATTATCAAAGATCCAGAAATGTATAGAGGTAAAAAGTGCGTGATCGCCGGAGGAGGAGACTCTGCACTTGATTGGTCCATTTTCTTGGCAGAAAAGAAAATTGCCAAAGAGGTGGTGCTTGTTCACCGAAGTAGTTCTTTTAGAGGTCACTTAGATTCTGTTCAGAAAGTAATTGATTTGGCTGAAAAAGGTGACATAAAACTTGTTACAGAGGCAGAAGTTACTGGTTTGGTTGGTGAAAGTAAACTAGAGAAAATTCAAATCACACACCAGAAAACAGGTGAAATGTTAGAGGAAACGGATCATTTTATTCCACTTTTTGGCTTGAAACCATCGTTGGGACCCATCGGGAATTGGGGATTGGAGATTGAAAAAAATGCCATAACTGTAGACCCGGAAGATTACTCAACAAATATTCCAGGAATCTACGCAATAGGAGATGTAAATACCTACAAGAACAAATTGAAATTAATTCTTTGTGGTTTTCATGAGGGAACATTGGCGGTTCAATCTGCTTTTGCTCGAATTCATCCCGAGAAAAAGAATGTTCTTAAGTATACAACTGTAAACGGCGTACAAGGCTTCTAATCGACAATTTGATATCTTTACAGGATAAGATTTGACTTAATGAATCGTTATTCCTTAAATACCTTAATATTACTTGGCGTTATTTCTATTGCGGGCATCATGATTATTCAGGGTGTTTGGGTCAGGAAGACCATGGAATTGCAAGTGAAGAATATTGCCATTCAGGAAAAGGAAGACAGTCTAAATCTCAAAGAGTTTTCAGAACAAAGTCATGTGGCTTTGAGAAATGTACTGGAAAAGATCAATACTAATTTATCTGATAGTTCAGATTTATACGGCGCTGTTAAGCAAATCAGAACCAATCGATTTAAGGTCGATATTAATGAAGAACTGCAGCCATATTATCTTGAAACCTTGCTTAAAAAAGCATTCTATGAACAGAACATAAATCAGGATTTTGTCTATGGGATTTACGATTGCTTTACGGATTCAATCGTTTACGGAAATTTAATAAAGTACACGAAAGAATCGTCGTATGAACCCATATCACTTGATGATGCCGGTATTACCTCCGAAAACCTCTCAATAAAAAATGATGGCCATTATTTCACGGTGTTTTTCCCTAATGTTGAGGCAAAATCTATTCAACCCGTTCAGTTTATTTCTCCATGGATTTACATAGGGGTGATTATATTGCTTGTAATGGTGTTTTTCGCATACAGTCTTGTGATCATCTTTCGTCAAAGGAAACTATCCGAAGTTA
>Ga0315332_10000703_pt1 | contig 16271 bp, 10 predicted proteins | sample M110034915metaG_FD_203455 | JGI IMG/M metagenome (GOLD analysis project Ga0315332, IMG submission 203455) | Ammonia-oxidizing marine archaeal communities from Monterey Bay, California, United States - M1 100m 34915 | ecosystem: Environmental > Aquatic > Marine > Intertidal zone | place: USA...
GACCTCATCGTCCCACTCTTTGACTGCAACGTTCAGGTTGGAAACGCGAGGCAGCGATTCGGACAGTTGAGTCAATTCGTGATAGTGCGTGGCAAAGAGAGTCCGGCAACCAATTTGTTCGTGCAGATGCTCGGTGATTGCCCAAGCGAGTGAGAGTCCGTCGTAGGTACTGGTTCCTCGCCCAATTTCATCCAGAATGACAAGGCTGCGCGAGGTGGCGGTGTTGAGAATCCTTGCCGTCTCTACCATTTCCACCATGAACGTGCTTTGACCGCGACTCAGTTCATCACTTGCTCCCACGCGTGCAAAGACACGGTCAGCGATACCGATGTCTGCGGAATCAGCGGGTACAAACGAGCCTGCCTGAGCGAGTAGGGTGATCAACGCGACTTGCCGAATGTAAGTGCTTTTTCCGGCCATGTTGGGGCCGGTAATCAGCAGGATCATGCCCGTTTCGGGCGATTGCACGCAATCGTTGGGAACAAATTCACCTTGTGGCAAAGTGACGTCAAGCACGGGGTGGCGTCCGCCATTGATTCGTAATACCGATTCATCATTCAAGCTGGGCCGCACCCAACCCCTTCGGCTTGAAATTTCACCCAACGCAGCCAACGCGTCCATTTCCGCGATCGCCATGGCCACTTCCTGCAGCGTTGATAGCTGCCGGTGCGTTTCGTCACGAAGTTGTTGGAATAAAAGTTGCTCTCGTGTTGACGCCTTTTCATCGGCAGCCAGCACCTTCTCTTCGTATTCTTTCAGTTCGGGCGTGATGAAACGCTCGCAGTTTTTTAGCGTTTGCTTGCGGATATAAAAGTCGGGAACTTTGTCGCGATGTGCATTTGTGGCTTCGAGGTAATATCCGAATACTTTGTTGTACCCAACTTTGAGGTTGGCAATTCCAGTCTGTTCCATCTGGTCACGTTGGTAGGCAGCTATCCATTCCTTGCCTCCCTTGGCGAGGGTTCGTAACTCATCAAGTTCAGTATCGAATCCTTCGCGAATGAAATTTCCATCAGTAGCAGTCAGCGGGCATTCGTCAGCGAGGCCTGATTCAAGTTTTTCGCGAAGCTCAGGGCATAGATGCAAATGTGCGTCGATAAAACGAAGGCGTTCAGGTTGTCTGCCCGCGAGTTGGGCTTTCAGCAATGGCAGGCTGGCAAGGGTGCGTGCAACCTGTTGCAGATCACGCGGGCCAGTTCTGCCTGTGGCAATGCGACCCAGCAAGCGAGTCAGGTCAAAGGTCTGGTTCAAAGTCTTTTGCGTGTCAGATCGAAACCCCGTTTCTGCCGACAGCATTTCAACAGCGTCAAGACGCTGGTTGATTCCTGTTGTGTTAATCAGGGGAGCTGAAATCCAATCTGCCAGTAAACGCGAGCCCATCGGGGTGCAGGTGAGGTCGATGACACCCAACAAGGAACCCTCGCGGGACCCGCTTCTCAGCGTACGCGTGATTTCAAGGCTACGTCGAGTCGCTGCATCAATTTGCAGAAAGCCACTGCGGCGGTGAGACGTAAGAGATTGGAAGTGGTCCAGACCGCTTCGTTGCGTTTCTTGAAGATAGGTCAGCACGGCTCCCGCAGCACGGATTGCCGGCACATCGGTCGGTTCAAAACCGAAGCCTTCAAGGTTGTGTACTGAAAGCTGCTTGCACAGTGTTTCGGTTGCAGAATCTTCAGCAAAGCTCCATGCCGGCCGCGGAGTCCATGACCACGGCGCGGTCGTGTCAGGACTGAAGTGCACATCATCTTCGCGGAAGATTACTTCCGCTGGGCCAATTCTTTCGAGTTCATCCTCGATACGTGACTTTGCAAAGGTGCCGGCTTCAAACCTGCCACTCGAAAGTTCTGCCCATGCGATTCCTACTTGGGGGTCGTCGTTTGCCTTACCGCCACGTTTGTCGTGCTGCAGGCAGATCGCCGCAACATAGTTGGCTTCGTTGGGGTTCAGAAGCCCATCGTCAGTCAGGGTACCTGCACTGACGATGCGGGTGACTTCTCGCTTGACCAAGCCTTTGGCCGTTTTAGGATCTTCGACCTGTTCGCACACGGCAGCTCGAAATCCAGCTTTGATCAACTTTTGCAGGTAGGAGTCGAGTTGATGATGCGGAAAGCCTGCCATCGCTGTGGGGTTGTCACTGTCCTTGTCTCTGCTGGTGAGGTTCAGGCCCAGAATTTTCGCCGCTACTTTGGCGTCGTCGAGAAAGAGTTCGTAGAAGTCGCCCATGCGAAAAAACAGCAATGCGTCTCCGCATGCTGCTTTCGCCTCGTGGTACTGCCGCATCATTGGTGTCATGGGCCAAATCGTACCGATAAATCGCCCCAATTCCCAGCCTCCGCGACGAAGGAATTGAGGATCGTTCACGTGGCATGACATTGGGTTTAACGACTGGGTAATGCGGAGAGCACTAATCTGCCAGTTGCCAATGTTTCGTTAGAATTCAAACCAGTTTGGTTAGATCTGTGAATACTTCGCTGGCGTCAGCACATATTTGTGAATTTTGCTGACGGTCCCCGCGTATTTGGATATTTTCTTCAAGACCTGCCAGTCCGGGTGGGAGCGAAAAGCTGTCCAAGCTTCGGTCCGAGCCTTTTCGTTAGGGTAGGCCGTCAGGTAGCTGAGATTCGGGGTAAAGGGACCAATGACCGCTTGCCCGATGAAAATGGGTTGGATGCCGCAGTCGAGGAAGATGGGTACCTCGCCGTTATTGAACATATGGACTTTCAGGTCACCCAGCCGTTCGTTGGCACTTTCGTATACACGGAGCTCGAAAACTCGCTTCGGGTTTTTTAGCTGATTCTCGGGGACTTTCAGTAGTGGCATGCAGTCCATCGCCACTAATAACTCGCTCTCAATCCGCTCATAAGGAGAGTTTTTTGGACCCCGGGCCAGATAGGATTGGGCGGCTTTCTGGTATTCGGCGTCCTTCTCCAATTTGCTTTTGCAGACGGGAATCAAATCTGCGTTTTCATGAGGAATAACAACCACAATCCGTGGGCTGCCTGACTCATCCTCGGCTGCATTGTGAAATACCCCGATTGGCCCCGTATTCTGTCGATTCATTGCAGGCACGAAGGCATCACGCAGGTATTCATGAATTGCCTCGGCATCACCCTGTTCACCAAGCAGGTAACTGCGAATCTCGTAGTACTGAGGTGACTCAGCGGTCACGCTGGAGTTCGTGGGCAGCATGGCGATACTTAGGAACAGAAAAGTAATGATGATTTTCATCAGTCTTGTGACCTGAATCGGGGTTTGTCTGGTAGGCGTGTGGAATCCGCCGCATCATACTCTGGCGAGCATCTTTGGAGCCATGGCGCGATGTTTTTTGCGTGATGGGGAGCATCTGTGTCACATTTGGATCAGGAGAATACGCGATGTTGGAACTAATCGATTTTCCAGAGATTGTTCAGGGAACGCTTTTGCTGGCTGAAGTGGTGTCCGATGCCGGTCCCGAGTCTCCAGCGGCTCAGGAATTCTGGTCCCTTTCCGGTATCTTTACCTTGGGAATGTTAATACTGCTTCAGGCTGTTCTCGGCTTCGATAACCTGCTCTACATCTCGATTGAGAGCAAACGTGTGCCCGCCGAGAAGCAATCAATGGTTCGGCGTTGGGGAATTGGTTTAGCAATCGCATTTCGCATCGTTCTGCTGTTTGTGGTTGTCACTTTGATTCAACGCTTGCAGACGCCATTTTTCGAGACTGGGGATAGCGACTTGATTGCGATGTCGTTAACTGGGCACAGCCTGATTGTGCTGGGTGGTGGTGCGTTCATCCTCTGGACAGCAGTCAAGGAAATCTACCACATGCTGGCAAGCGATGATCTTTCAGGCTCACCGGGGAAATCAGCAGGAACGTCGGTCAAAAAAGCAGTGACTTTGATCGTGATCATGAATCTGGTGTTTTCCTTCGATTCCATCCTCAGTGCCATGGCTCTGACAAGTAATTTTTGGATCATGGCCGTGGCCATCATCGTCAGTGGGTTGCTGATGATGTGGGCGGCTGACTTCGTCGCTGAATTTCTTAAAAAGAATCGTATGTATGAAGTCTTGGGATTGTTTGTGCTATTCATCGTGGGAGTGATGTTAGTGAGTGAGGGGGGGCATCTCGCTGAGTTGCAACTCGGAGGTCATCACGTCACTCCGATGGCAAAGAGCACCTTTTACTTTGTGCTTGCAGTATTGATTCTGGTAGATGTCGTTCAGTCGCAATACCAGAAGAAGCTGCTGGCTCAGCGGGAACGGCTTGCAGCCGATTCCCCGTCGGCTGAAAGCTAGTCGATGGGTTGGCCTTCCCGCAGAAAAAAGGGTCAATCGGGTTGATCACCCCTACGTGGTTCATTCGCTAGGCAAAGATGAACCGCCGTGGAGAAATAGGAAGCAGATTGAGGCTTGTAGCAGGACGCCGATTCACTCAGTTCATGCCACTGCCAGGGACGAATCTTCTGCCCGCTTACCTTGGTCTGCTCAGTTGCCTTGGCCTACTCAGTTGTCCTCGTCTGATAGCAGACGTAGCGTCTGGTCGACTCGGTCAGCGTAGGATCGAGACTGAGAGCCTGTTGATGAATTATCAGTCTCAGCAGATTCGCCGCTCTGGGAAATCGTCGGTGCGACGAACTCCTCCGGTCCATGGGGTGTGAGTTGGGGATCTGAAAGTGACTCTGCTTCCCCAAGTCGGTTGGCGGGATCTGTTGGTACCACCTGCTCGCCCTCCGGTGAGCCTTCGCCATTGCTAACAGTGCCGCCCAATGACCTGCGATTGAGTTCGTTGAGAAGCAGAAGAACATCTAGGGGCGTGACGAGTCCGTCTCCGTTTACGTCGTAATACATGTCAGCGATGTCAGGCGTGATGTTCCCTGGGCCATAGATATTGATGTAGTTCAGGATGTGGAGTGCGTCTCCTGTTGTTCCTTTGCCGTTACCATCAACATCAAAGGGATCGTCGGGATTATGGTTCGGAGCTGCATTTCGCTGGATTTGAATTAGGAAATCCTTGTCCAAACGTCCAAACTCAGCCAAGGTGTCGCTGACGCTTACCGTCAGGAAAACCTGATGCTGCTCGTCTCGGTTCAGCATCTCGCTGTCAAGCAATTTCAATTGTTTGCCAGCAATTTCAAATCTGGGATCACTGACCGACAGTGAGAATCTGTCACTCGGCGTTTTTCCGTCCACACTGACAGAACCGACAGGAGCACCCCTGACCCATTCCATTACATCCTGTCCGGATAGTGCAATCGTGGTGGGTTGTTCTTCGACGTCAATCACAGTCACTCGGATGGGAGCGGTAAATGTCTCGCCTCCGGAGTCCACGGCGGTCATGTTGACGATGATCACGGAAGTTTGCTCGTAATCGAGCGAGACACCTTCTGCGAGATAGAGATTTCCGTTGGAAACTCGGAACCGTCCATCATCAACCGTTAGTGAGTGCGTATCGTCGGCGTCCGGATCAGACACCTGAATTGCACAAACGAGTGCACCTTCGCTATTTTCGGTGACCTGGGCTGTGTTGGGTGAGATACCATCGATGGGATCATTGGCATCCAAGATGGTCACGGAAACAATGCGTTCGATCGTTGTGTCGGTCTCAACATCGGTCGCGGAAATGGTCAAGGAAATGCTTGGCTCCGTTTCGAAGTCCAAGTCTCCGCCAACAAAGATTAGCTTTCCGTTGTCGACTACAAAGCGGGGGTCGTTCACTACGATGGTGTGCGGCATGCCACCGAGGCCATCAGCATCGATTACTTCGATGTCGCCTATGACTTCATCCGGTCCCAGATTTTCAGGGACATCGTCAAGGTCATCTGAGATACCAGACGGTGAATCAGGAACCGCTTCAACGATCACTGTGACTGCTTCGATAACCCCCACATCACGTCCGTCGTGCAACGAAACATCAATGGTATCGACACCGTTGAAGTCAGGGTTGGGAGAGTAGCTGAACATGCCGTCAACACTGATGATGGCAACACCGTTTCCAGCAGGACCACGCTGCAATACAACGTATTCATCGTCCTCAGCGTCGCTCGAGTTCGCCAGTGCGGCGGGGGCAAGTCGCAGGAAACCGCGATCCTCTTTGGTTGTGAAGGTGGGAGCCTCGGGGTCGTAAGCAGGCGCTGTGTTGGATCCTTCGACACCGATTCCGAACAACACATCATCAACATCGGTGTTGTTCGCCACGGTCACTTTGTGGGCATCTACTCGGCGGAGAGCAATTTCAGTGATTCCCGCCGCGCCCAGTACCGTGATGGAGTCATTTCTTTCACCCACTGCCAGGTGACTGATTTGGCCGATCGTGGAAAGATCAATCGCCATGTCTGCGATCATCGCGCCATCACGAAGGTTCAATAATTGCAGCTTGGAGTCACCCGATGGGATGGAAAACAGTAGGTCCCTCGAGCTATCGATGGCCACTGGCCCACGAGCGTTAGGTAGTGTGTGTAGCGGTGCGAAATTGGCATCGGTGTCGTAGACCCCAACACCGCCGGAGGCTGTTCGCACTGCGATGATCCCCGCAGTATCATCGAATGCCACGAGTTCGCTTGTCAAAGAACCAATGACATCCGAACTGGAGATGAACGACGCCGTCGCGTTACTCCAAAGAGATAATTGGGTTCCCCCAGTGTCCGACCATGCAAATACGGATCTCGTACCATCCGAGGCGAGGACCTCAGCATCAGCCGGGATCGTCTGTAAAACCTCCGACACGGAGATCGCCTCGGTATTGCTGGCGTCGAGCTCGCGGATCGCAAGCACACTTTCGCCTGTTTCGGCTGAAATTGTGGGCTCGAGCAGGACACCTCGTCCTGTGGGATCAATTGCGATGTCGGCCCATGGTGTTGGTGCGTCCGTTTCAGCCAGATTGACGGCGGTACTCGTGCCTGCTTCCACGTCGACTTGCCAAGCGGTTTCGCCGTTTACCCCTGTGCCCACGACAAGTAGGTCGCCATCGGGCAAGAATTGCAATTTCGTCAGCTGTGTTCCAAAACTGAGCTCTGACGTGGCGCCAGTATCAAGGTTACCGAAGACCACAGACTGGTTTGTCAAAGCCAGCGGTGTCCGGCCATTGCTCGCCAATTGACTGCCCGCTGTTACACTCGAGATCGGGCCGGCAAGCGTGGCCGAGATTGGCATTGTCTGGAACTGAGTATCGGTTCCGTTGAATAATCGCAACTCGTGCATACCGTCAGGAACGTTGTCGAAGCGATAATTGCCTTCGCTGTCGGCAAGTGCATATGGCTCACCGGCGTCAATGCGGGTGTTCTGGTTGGCGTCGATGTACACCAAACGGTGGGGTGCCTCTGCATCCCCAGCATCGAGCTGAAAAGAGTGATTCAAATCCTCAAAAACAGCCCCGGTGATCGCGGCGAGAACCCGCCGATCACTCAGGTGCTCAACCAGCAGTCTGCGACGGTGGCTTCTCCGTTTTTGCGATCTGGCGACGGGTTTGGCCATCGTTTTTTCGGGGTGTTGAGGCGGAATCTAGATAGACTTACGTGTTTGGACGCATCATGCTGCGGCTGGTTCCCTTCCGCTGGGGAAAATCTCAGAAAATTAAGAGTAAGATCCACTCGGTGGATTGATGAGAAAAGCAACCCTTTTCAGCTGAGAACCGTCTATCATACGCATACGGGGTTCCTGTGGGTACGAACTTCTGTTGCGAAGAATGACTTTTCTTACCCAAAATACCATCTGCCTTACGGTTAAGACCGGCAGACGGTCCTCCGTGTTACTAATCATCCTCCTCTCTGAGACTCGAATCACATGCCTGTTTTTCGAACGGTGACTCCGGACAAGGTCGCAAACGGCCTTTTGAAATCGCTCAAATGCCATGCTTTTTCCCCGTTGACCATCTTTTTGCTGGGCTTTGCCATTTCAGCATCAACCAGCGGATCGGTCCAAGCGCAAGCTCCCTCTGGCCCACGTAGTCCACAAGCCGGAGGATCGGGCTATGGAGAGGAAATGATGGAGGGCGAGGAGGACATGGGCGAGGAGGACATGGGCGACGAGGGCTCGGGCCGAGGCTACGGCAGCGAGGGAGATATGGATGAAATGATGGACGATGTTGGCGACGATGGCGCCGGATATGGTGATGACGGTGGCTATGGAAGTGGCGGCGGCTATGGCAGCGGTGGAGGGCGTGGTACCGGATCGCGTGCGATGGTGTCCTCGCCTCAAGCCGATGCGATGGATGTTTATGGTGCTCCTCTCGTCTCCTTACGTGACCAGCTCAGTTTCTCACCGCTGTTTGCACCCACTCAGGTGGCAGCCGCCGAGTCGGGACCATTTCTGGGGCGAGATGCGGAAGATGCGTTCAAAGCTGGCAATCATCCGCTGGCTCTCGCGTTGATGTTCGGGCACATGACGGTGGAGGAACGAGATGCCTTGGTTGCGTTGCAGACCGTCAAGTACAACGCTTTATTGCGTCGTCCCGTTTGGAATATCCGCTGGGGCGTTTCTTTGGCAATCCGCGGCGATATCACCGGTGATGCACAACCGATTCAAGAGGGAGCCAGTTCCTCGGGACGTGGTGGTCGAGGTGGTGGTGGTTTCGGTGCACCTGGAGGCGGTGGAGGCCGCGGGGGTGATTTGAGCGTAGGTGGAGGTTCAGGGGGGGGTGGAGATGGCTTTCCCGGTGGAGGTGCACTGGGTGGATTGATCGAAGATGAAGGCATGTACGAAGGCATGGAAGATGGGATGAATGAGGGCATGGGTGACGAAATGGGAATGGAACAAGGCTATGGCCGAGGCTCAGGACGCCCACAAGGCGGAGCAGCTGGACCTGCAACTCCGTCGATCCCATCAAGAAAAATGTTGAGTGACCAAGCACGTGTCGTGTTCGACAAGAATCTGGGGCTGGTAGCAAACGTGGTGGGTGAAGAATTCAGAAAACGTTTTCAAAGCGGAGCGTTTGGCCCGCTCTTCTCGACCGTTACCGCACCACCGCCACCAGTGGATAACGGGGCGGGCCGTAACGGCGTAGCACCCGCCGCTTCTTCACATGTCGTCGGTGGAGCTGTCAATGAATTGTTGATGGATGCTGGTGAGCCCGTGGCCATGTGGCAACCTGGACTGATTTTTCTTGGGGAAGGTGACATTGCAGATGTGATGCCTAGCGCACGAGCCGCGCAAGTGGACTTGTTGCTTCACTTTGAGGTAGTGCTGAAAGCTGGACGCAACGACAACGTGCAAAACGTATCCCGTTGCCGACTCATGAATGTCGCTACTGGCAAGCAGGAAATCGTTTCCAAGGGAATGTCAAACGTCGAAGCGTCACAGATGACGCGAGCTGGCCGCCAGACTGAGCGTGATTATGTGATGGCGCAGCTCCGTTCGCTACTCAGTTTCATTGATCGATCAGCCACCGTGTCTGACTTGCCTGCTCTTACCCCGGAAATCGCCCGACGACGCGTCGAGGCTCTGGTCGGAAGTCCCCAGTCTCGATCTCTAAGAACCCTGGCTGAAGTTCGGATGTACCAAGCCAAAAATCTTCTCACAGCTGACGAAGTTGAGGCTGTCTTTGACATCGTCGGTGGAGCAGAGGGGCTTTTGATGCTTCACGGACCTCAAGGTGAAAAACTTGAAATGGCGCGGCAATGGGCGTTGCAAAGTTTGCCAAGTTTTGAATCGCAATAGCGGCGCACGCTTTACGTTTCTGATTGATTGGCCAAAATTCACGAGCATGGAAAGCCGCCAGCAGCGCTGCGATAATGGCTTCTGTGACCGCTGTCGCTTCCACTACGCCGATGGATCTCAAATGCCCTCAGTGAGACAATAGATCGGGATTGGAGAGATCGGCACTGGACTGAGCCAATTCATGGGCCTAGTCGCGGTGCAGCATTCAGGCGACTTCTGTGTGATGGGGGCCCGCGTTCTAGCGGCAGCACTCAGGGGAGGGTTTTGGGTGAGCGTGTCGATTGCCACACGTCCATCGCTCAGTACATGTCCATCGCTCAGTACAGGTCTTGGTGCGAGTTGTGGTTTCCCCCTAGAGTCGCTTGCTTCAATCGCGAGGTACTTCGATGCCCCGAATAAGGGTCCCGAGTTCCTCATCGCACGTGCGGCCCTCGATCTCTGCTTCTGCTGTCAGTTGGATACGGTGACGCAACGTGGGTAGCGTGATATCGACAACATCATCAGGAGTCGCGAAGTCACGTCCACTGAACGCGGCGAGGACCCTGGCTGATTGCATCAGCGCAAGCCCAGCTCGCGGAGAGGCGCCGATGTGGAAGGCTGGCCACGTGCGTGTCGCCCGCACAAGTCGATTGATGTAATCAATCAGACTGTCTTCAATCCTGACTTGAGAACATAAGTCGATCATCTCCAACAACTGAGTCGGCGAGGTCACCGTTTTTACCTCGTCATTCAAGCGTTGGTTCAAATCGACCTGCTGACTATGTAGTTTGAGAATCTCAATTTCTTCGTTTGCAGTCGGGTATTCAACCTTGAGAAGGAACATGAACCTGTCGAGCTGTGCTTCGGGGAGGTTATAAGTGCCTTCACTTTCGAGGGGATTTTGTGTTGCCATTACCAGAAAGGGTCTCGGTACTTCATGACTAGTGCCATCAATGGTAACTCTGAATTCCTGCATGATTTCTAGCAGGGCCGCATGGGTTTTCGCAGGTGATCGGTTAATCTCGTCAGCCAGCAGGAACTGTGTGAATACAGGCCCAGCCCGGAATCGGAACTCCGACTTTTGCATGTCATACACGGGGGCACCCGTGATATCGGATGGCATGAGGTCTGCCGTGAACTGAATTCGTCCACACTCACAGCCCAAGACTCGCCCCATCGTGCGGACAAACAGTGTTTTGCCGAGCCCCGGAACCGATTCAATCAACACATGACCACCGGCAAAAAGAGCGGTCAGGCTTCCGAGGATCAGTTCTTCTTGCCCGACAAAGAGTTTTCCGATTTCGTCGGCGATATCTTTGTAGAGCTTTTGTACTGGTGCAAATTTTTCGGACTTCACTAACGTCTGGCCCGAGTTTACTGTCGAACCACTGCTGGTTTCTGGTGGTATGTTACTCAAGTTATTTTCCATCAGGTTGGGATTTCTCTGATTCACTTTTGTGTTCGGAAGACATCGGTGATTCAGGAGCTTCAGTTGAGTTGGATTGTGAGTTGGTTTGTTGTGTTTCCCCAGAGTTCACTTCTTGTGTCGTTCTGCCTGACAGTCGACTGGGACGCAGAGTGTGCACCGGTTGGGCCACGTTCATGGGGGCTTCGTCGAGAATCCATGGACCAGCCGTTTCCCCACGAACGCGTTTCATGTAATCGCTGATCTTCGTGCGAGCATACCGTTCACCACCGACGCGTTTCATCAGGGCTGCCACAGCATCGAGGTGATGACCAAAGTTTCCAGAGGTTATGTGAAAGATTTTTCGGGGGCGTCCAAAGATGGGCCACAGCATCAGGCAAATTACGAAGCCGAGGAATATGCCGTGCATGGTAAGGAGGCTGATCGGCCAAACTGTTAATAATTCCATTCCACTAGGAACGGGGGCTCCATTATTTGCATTGCTAACGGTCAACGCTGTGCCATTGTTATTGAGAAATCCGGCACGCAGCCCCGAGTTTTTGGCCAACGCCGCTTCCTTGATGATCTTGTCTGCCAACAACTGATTTGATCTTTGGGTGAGTCCGAAATTTGAAAGCAGAGACCCTGATGAGATCACGAAAATCTGTGAGCCATTCCATTTGTTTGAAGTGACTTTAGCAACGTACGCGGTGCCATTGTTTGTTTCCAGCAGAACACTCGTCGTGTCATCACTGGGGCTCAGCGCCGTGCTGACCTCATACTCAAGCGGTGTTAACGGCAGTTCAACGGTCCCGGTGCTCTGTGTGTTCCCATCTAATGCTTTTGCGGCCCAAGAGCCTTTGACGCCTTTGATGGTTTCCGGTTGTGATAATTCGCTGATCGTAAACCATTCGTACGAGGGTGGCTGACGTGTGGTGAATCGAATCTGTTGGCGTTGTGTCTGACTGGTGGCAACCCGGCGCCGGTATTCCATGCGTTTTTCGGCTGGTGCTGTCGCCATGGTTGTCGCCCAGTATTCAGCTTCACTGCCGCTGTCTGGGCTGATGTAAACCAGTGTGCGATTTGCCTGCTTCAGCCAAGAGTCGATCCACGCGACCGCTTCGGGGTTGAGTGGGACGTCGTTTTGAGGAGCCCAGACCACTAGGTCTGTGCTGCTCTTAAGTCGATCCGTGAGGCGGTTCATCTCTCGGTCAGTGAATCCTGCGTTTTTAATCGCCTGGCGAAAAGTACCGTAACCATTGATACTTGAGTAAGCTGAACTGCCGCTTGTTTTGCCGTAGTCTGTTGCTAACTCTAAACAGCCAACCGTAAGCAAGAGGCTGCATGACATGAGTATTGTCAGGAGTTTGATTTCGCTCGATCTCATGCCGCTTCCCCCGACTTTTCTACAAGCCTTGTTTCCAACTGTTCATTCAATCGCCACGCGTCTGCGAACTCGTTGCGAGTGATTTTGTGGCGGCCAAAATAAGAACGTTCAAACGAAGCAATGGTGGACTCCAGGCAATTTGCCACTTGTTCATTGGACGCGCGTGTCTCTCGAATGTACTTGCGGTTGGTCTTTCCGCGGTTCAGACGCAGCATTCCGTAGCGATCAAGTAGTAGAAGTTGGTGAGCAAACAACAGGATGATGGCCTGGTCGTACTGGGAGTCTTGCATCAACCGCTGAGCTTCCGAACGCAGATTGACATCCGTCCGCCGCAGTTCCTTGGGTAAATGCTTCATGCGTTCCAACGTTTGTTCGTCAGGTGTTTTTCCTGAGATCACCCTCTTACCACTCTTTCCGACATTCTTCGCGTTCAATTCGGCTCGGGATAGGGCGTAGAAGATTGCTGCCACGCCAGCCAGCACAACGATTCCGAGTGTCAGCCAACCGAGTAAGTTCAACGCCGAAAGTCCTGTGTTGAAGAGTCCAGTGGTTGGACCCGCCGCACCACCAGCGTTCTGCTGAGGAAGTTTGTTTGCATTCGAGGCTTTGTTGCTTTTTATCGGTGGTGGTTTTGGTAGCCAACGACTATTCCGATTCAGTGAATCGTCTATCTGCGGTTGAACATCAACCGGTTTCAGGCTGTTCTTTTCTGCGTCAAACCAGACGGTTGTACGCAATGCGTCACTAACAGGAGAATTTTCAACACCATCGGTTTGCTGACCATCGGCAAGCGAAGAGAATAAAAATAAACTCAGCAGAGCCAGGTGTATTCGTCGGGAGCAAGATGGTCTCGCATGCGTTTTTGCAATGACATTCATCGGTTTGCCCCCGCGGTTTGCAAGCGTTTAGACTTCGGCTTAGCTGAGTCAGCCGTTTTCGCAGCTTTGTTTTTTGCGGTGTGGGGAGAGGTGCTAGCAGACTCTTCACTTCCGAATTGCCTCAATGATTCTGCTCGCAACGACAATTCAACTTCCCATCCTTCGAGTCGAATTCTTGTGTCCAGATAGTTCAATAATCGAATGATCACGCTCGCGCTCGCAACAAACCACAATGCCAGCGGAAAGAAAACGAGTAGGACGGTCAAGTTCATGAAGTTCCAGTATCCCAGCGTGATACCACGGAACCAAATGAGCGTGTAAAAGCAGCTCAAGGCGATGCTGGTCAAGATGAGTGACACAGATGCAAAGCGACCGGTGAGTTCACCACTCATCGGGCCGTGAAGTGATTTGGAGCGTTTGGCCATGGTGATTGCAGATTCCGACGAACCTCGTAATGGGCATTGCTCCAATAGCAGAATCTCTGGTGCAAACGGACGATTTGCCCGTACCACGGTGGCCCACAATAGAATGATGATCGGGATAAAGACGTCCCAGAACCCAGAGACAGGCTGGCCCCACCGAAAGGCCAGCAGAATCATGGTGGGTACTGCTAGGCGACAAACTCCCAAGACCCAAAACCATCGCTTGAATTGACGTTTGACCTCGGAGGTGACGTACTTCCACGTCGGCCGCTTTTCAAAGACTGCTTGCCCGAGATAGAGGGTGGCAAAAACACCTGCAGCAGGCGTTTGCAGGATGATAAGTAGCGTCATCCAAATCATGTATCGCGAGACTTCACCAAACGCTGCCTCATCATCCAGCCCGTACCGCGACTCCTCCCACGGAATCCAACCGAGCAAGATCATGTTGGTAATTGCCCAGCCAATTGCCCCTGTACCAAAACCAATCAGCAATGCTTCGGGATACCGTCGAATCATGATGAGCGACAGGTCGCCAATTTCGGTGAACTTGCGCAGGCGGATCACCACATGAGTTTGGTCAAGCTGCATCAGGTTGGTCTCCTGCTGGGAACCGAGATGCAAACTCGCTCGCTTCTCGAGGGAAACCAAGCACAACGAAGTAAAAACTGATCAGCCCGGAGGAAAAAACAGACCAGGCAGCCTTGAATACATAAGGTAGAGGGCTAGGGGAAATGAAACCTTCTGTGAAGGCAGCCAGCGTAAAAAGGAGGGCTGATGCGGCCATCACTGGGACAGCTTTCATGGCATTCAAACGGATCGAATCCGTACGGGCCAAGCCTGCGGTGTAGAACACGCCGATGCCAAGTCGCAACCCCGCCGAGGCAGCTAACGCGATGGCAGTCAGTTCAAAAGGACCGTGCGCGGTTACGAACTCAAAAAAATTGTCACCACCCGCGACGTCTGGCCGAGCCATGTATCCAAACATCGTTCCCAAGGCGAGTGCGTTATAGGCAAGCGTGAATAGGCACGGGATCAATAGAATTCCATACGCAAAACAACGTAGGCCGATCCCGGTGTTGTGCATGATGTAAAAACCGGACATGGAAACGTAATGATCAAGGGATCCCGCGAGAGGCGTTCCATAAGCCTCTTCCAGACTTGAAAGTTGTTCGGTCCCAACCATGCGATCAGCAAATCCCGGGATGATGGTGTCGTTGCGGCCAAGGTACATGGCTAAGGCAAATAAACCAAAAAACACAAGCGTGGCCACCCGCACACAAGGATCAGAAAAGATTTGTTTCGGAGCCGTTTCGAAAATGATGGTCGACCAGCTTTTGGGCTCAAATTTATCTGCCCTGTACAACTGGTTATGAGCCCTCGCCACCAGTCGATGCAGGTAGGTGACAGTGCCCGGCGGTAGTTGGTAGGTGTCTGCTAAAGCAAGGTCAGCGCAGGCTGCTCGGTAAAGGGTCGAGAATCGTGCAATGCCCTGTGCACCCCGGTGATGCTTGAATCCTGACTTGTCCGTTCGCCCCCGCATTTCCATTGAGTCGCAAAGTCTTTCAAGTTCAGACCATTGCACACGCCGCTTTTCCAAAAGCTTGGCTACGTTCATCTTTGCTCCTCCGAGCGAGGCGCTTCCTGCTGGGTGCCGAGTTGTTGTCTGCTTTCAGATTGGCTACCGCTAGGTCGAGGACGCGGCACCGATTTGCCCAGCAGGGTAGTGTCTGGAACATTACCCCCCGCCTTTGGTGTTGGCTTGGCACTGGCACTGGCACTGGCACTGAGTGAACGGTTTGCAGCAGGTGAAATGGGATTGGGGACGCCACCCAGCAAGCCCTGTGGCTTGTTCTGATCACGGCGGAGCGGACTGAAGCCAGCGAGCGGTCCCAAGTCGGCGATCTCATCTGACGAATCCGAAAGATAAACTCGATAGTAGAGTGCGTACATCAAAAGATCAGGATCGATGTCAGCCCGAAACTCGAATCGGTCAATCAACGGGATTGCAAGGTGGCGAGCGATCTCACGGCGGCGTGCGGGGGTTAGGTAATGTCTTCGCTCGGCGTAAATCGCCAGTGTTTTTGCCATGCTCCGGCTAACGCGGTAATCACCGGGGAAAAATGATGCCAGCGCGGGAACGCGGGGGTCATCAACCTTTGCAACTGGTAATCGCCAGCCGCGCTCGTCAACAATGACCATGGTACCCGCGGCGAGATCACCGAGACGTTGCATGCGGCGAGTGCATATCATTGTCAGCAAGCCAATCATTCCTGTGGGAAAAAAAATCGGCAGGGCTTCGTTTGTAAACGAACTTATAGCAACCGGGGGTGCCATGTCCGCAATGCGCAGTAAGTTTCTCAGCATGGCCCGCTTTCCGCTGATGGGACGGCCGTCGGTATCAATGACCCGAATGCCACATGCCCATTTGCCAATCGTCCGGCCGTTGAAATACGTCTCGAGAATGGTGCCGTAGAACCAGCTGATCAAGAAGTAAAGGATGAATCCGGTGGCCACCACGAACGAACTGAGGCCCGAAAAACTAGCCAGTAGTCCGAATAGTCCAAGGCAAAG